>OCTA010000012.1_pt1 | contig 237937 bp, 208 predicted proteins | sample 1538991 | NCBI WGS metagenome assembly OCTA01 (sample SAMEA3539302, study PRJEB22396) | soil metagenome | biome: tundra; feature: field; material: soil | place: USA | collected 2010-05 | depth 0.15 m
GATGTAAAGACCGCCGTCGGATTCATCAACTAATTGGGCCGACACCGCCTGACTTGGTTTCATGGCGGAGTCTTTCGTGAAGTAGATGGTGATATTGACGGGTGTGCCCCCGCCCCACGGCGCTTTGATGTGAGGGTAGTAGAAAAAAGCAAAGACAAACAGGGCCCACAAAACGAGAAATGCGGTTTTTTCCCAGTCTCCACTTCGCAAGCGGGCCTTGAGTGCGACAATAGTCAGCACCCCCACCGCGAAGAACCACAACGCTACAGCGCTCTGCTGAAACCTATGGTCGACGAGCAGGTCCCGAGCAGGATAATGAGCGTAAAAGAGGACGAGGGACACCGATGCAATGGCTGTGACTATTCGAGGCGATCTCTTCCAATCACTAAGAAAAATGAGGAATCCGAGAAGAACGATTGTGACTAGCAACCACCACCAAGGATGCGGAGCTGGACCCGGCCATGGCGAATTGTCTGAGAAGCTAAAAAATGGTGAGGCCAGCAGGCTTAGAAATAGGCAGCCCACGTAGTATGGATACGAGAACACCACCAACTGCACCCACGACATCTGGAGTGCCTGCATTCTCATTCGTGTCAGGGCAAAAATAGGAACGCCGATCAGAAAGAAGAACCAAGCGCCAGCCGCGAGGATACGCGCTCGAAACAGGTTCGTCTCAACGAACCCGTACCCGTAGTCATGCAGAGAGACTATCAAGAAGCCTGACACATACAGGGCGATTGCCATAGCCACAATCCCCTTCGACAGAACGTAGGCCAACGGCGCTAGGTCTGTTAGGAGCTTCCGATTGTCCTCGGGTGATTGCTGTTCGGGGGTCACCATTTGCGACGATTCTCCAGCAGCGATTCTCCCCAATGATACCGGGTAGGTCTTGATTACCGACGAACAATCGCCATAGCGCTCATTGACTGGATTGTGAGCTCTGATGTGAGTCGTTCGTCCAAAGCACCGACAGGTTTGTACCTTGGCGAACACTGTTCGAGAAAATGACCGCACAGGAGTTGGAAGCCTATGCGCAAAACGGCACGTTGCCCGCATGGTTCACGGGGACGGTGAGCGCAACAGCCAGCGATGGTCAGAAGGAGTGAGAGCCATGGAAAAACGCGGAGAAGCGTGCCTTCTGCCCACAACACATTCTGGTCCTCGGCCGGCGGATTTTCCGCTTGGTTCGCTGGAATCTCGCGCTGCAGTACGGGCTTTTCTTTCGACTCAGATAAGCAAGACTAGAAAGAGCCAGGTTGACGTCTATCCACGCGGGTGGTCTCCCAAGACCGCAGCCCAAAAAGCTGCGTTGGATTCCCTTGCCGACATTCTCTTCTTCGGGGGCGCTGCTGGCTCACTGAAGACAGAGACCATACGGTAATCACAACTTTGCCTACCTGCGCATTCGACTCGAGATATCTATAGGCATCCACCGACGGGGATGTGTCGGGGTCGACGGTCCTTCCAGAGGATAAGGAGTCTTTAATTGGCAGCCAGCGGCCCCGCCAATGATTGCTAAGCTGCCCTTCCGTTACCGTTGGACGGTGGGCTGCCAACCAAATCTTGTCGCAGTCGCTCCATTTGTGCCGCTGCTTCTTTCATCTGCTCAGCATATTCGTGCCCCTGTCGTGGAAGAAAACCTCCGTAATTCTCCAGCAGCAACCGGGAGTTCATATTGATGGCAATGATGTTTGAACGCGCTTGGCCGGAGAGGGCAGATGTTAGTTTGTCTAGCTGCAAATCCCTCACGGCTAGCTCATTTCTGCACTGGGAGGCTTCTTGTAGAACTACCGGTCTGCGCATGAGATTGCGCTGAGGGTTGGGAAAGACCAAGCAACAACGGAAGACCTGAGAACGGCGATGTGCTGACGGTGTTCGGGTACTACGCCAGCTCGATTTGCATCACGGTTGTCCTGGCGGGATTTCTTGCGATCCTGTTTGACCCCCTGGTGGTGAAACTGGAGAGACTGCATATGCCGCGTAGTGTGGCCGCGGCGGGCATTGTGCTCGCAGGCATCGGACTGATCGGCCTGCTGGGTTACGCGCTCTATGGAAGAGCAATGAGCTTCGCGGAAGAACTTCCAGTCTACGCCTCGACGATTCAGCAAACTATTGCGCCCATTAGAGCTGGAGTGGAAGTGCTGCCAAGGTTTGCATGTCCAATAGCTGGCCACATCCTTGGGGGTCGGCTTTGCGGGCTGCCTGCATGGGACATTTGTCTTGGGCTGAGGTCAATAAGGTGTGCAGTTCCTTGGCTGTCCGAGTCATTTCTGGCCTAACACTTCGCCAGCGTCTGCTCTCGCGTTCCCTGCACTTAGCCCGATGCGCTTCAAGCCGTCCAACAGTAAGCTTGCCCTATTACTGCGGTTCGTGCTGTCTGCTTGCTGCCTCGCCTGCTTTGTGCTTTGTACTGTTTGGGTGTTTTATTTTCGGCTACCCGTGCCGCTCATCTGGGCCTTGTGCCCTGACCACCGTGGAGATTCTCGTGAACCCCTCGGCTTGGTGGAGACTGCGCTTGGCAGGCTCGCTCTTGATGATTTACTGCTTTACTGCACCAACTTATAAAGTATCGCGAACACTAGCGCAAGGAATCTTCGGTACCCACTCGCATGGGTATTCTCGTAACACTAATTGGCCATTCACTGCATAGACAGCTATTCTGGCTCCGTCTAGACGTAGACCCCAGGAATTGGGTGAATACGTGGACGGATCGCTTGGAGCGTGTCATGGAAAAGCAATGGAACGCCTGACAGGCATCGTTTTGTGTAGCATTTCGCCTTCGCCACACGATTCCAATTGTTCGGATCGACGCCGAGAGGGCAATGTGAATCATTTCGGCGCAGTAGGCTTGCCGAACCCCAGTGAGAGATTTACGATTTTTCAGGGCAGGCTTCACGGGCCGCTGTGTGAATGGTTTCTATGGCGGATTTCACAGCTTATTTTGATGGCAGCGGATCACCGCATGACACTCCGGTGGTTACGGTGGCCGGGTTCATTGCTACTGCTGATCAGTGGGGAGAATTTGAGAGGAACTGGCGCGATGCCTGTGCATCCTTCGGCGTATCTGCGCTCCACATGAGGGACTACGCGCACAGCAGACGTGAGTTTGAGAATTGGAAGGGGGACAGTGGGGCTGGATGTAAGTCACCACATCCACCTATCCCTGGAGGGGAGGGGGAAGTATTTTTTTCTTGACATCCTCTTTCATAGGACGAGTGTAATCGCTGTGGGTGTTGAAAAAGTCACTGTGATTAGCACGCGGAGAGGCGGAGGAAGAACAGCCCGTTCTACGGTCCCGAGCAGTTCACGTATCAACCCGAAAGCAACAGCTACCGCTGTCCTGCGGGACAGCAACTGAACTATGGTGGCCGCAACCTGCGGAACCGCACCTATGCCTACATCGGGACCCGCAAGCGTTGCGGTGCCTGTGCGCTAAAAGCCCAATGCACCAGCGGAGCGTTTCGCTTCCTTGCCATCCACATGGATGAGCCGGCCCGGCAACGCGCCCGGGAGTTGGCGAAGACGCCAGAGTTCGCCAAGGCACAGCGGCAAAGAAAAGAAGGCGGAAGCCCTGTTCGCGGAACTCAAGAATCAGATCGGATTGCGTCGCTTGCGCCTGCGCAGACTGAAGTTCGTGCGGGAGCAGTTCTTCCTGGCCGCGGTAGCCCAGAACATCAAGCGGCTAGTGCCGTTCCTCAGCCAAACCGACAACACCTACTATGGAAGCTGCCACTTAGCTGAGGTGAGAGGAAAAACTCAATGGCTGCGATAATCGCAGCCAAGAGCACATTCCGATCACGGACTTTTTCTCAAAACAGCGAAAATTTGGGGGATAGAAAATGTCCAGGAACCCGAGAAAGTCGTTTGTAGGGCATCCTGACCCGATTTTGTCTTGGCGAATTTCGCGGAAAGGAGCGCAAGAGGGATGATTTCGCTGAAAAATGTGTGCGATCGAACTTACTCGGCCACGCTTGCAACGTACCAATAAGGTGTGAACCCGACCTGTTTAGTGTCGTTTTGATCAGACGACAGCCGGAATCTAGTCCTATTATGTCTGCATGGGTAACCTTGATGCCCTATGTGTCCGCTAGGAGGGGCTATGTTAGGTATGGGTGTGGTGGGAACAATTATTGTGATTCTGGTAGTTGTGTGGCTCGTGCGTCGCGCCTGAAGCGAGTTTCTAAACGGTAAGATTTAGCCACAGAAGCTGGCAGACAACGATCGCGCGTAAGCCTCGTTGAAGAGGACCGAAGAGTAGTGCTGGAGATTCAATCCGCCCGAATGGGCGAAGATCTGAACGCTCGCATAGCGTGAAGTGGCTGAGGTTGAAGGGGTGCGGAGGGAAGATCGATGCCACGTAAACTCGCTTTTTGGTTTGTGTTGTTGATTGTTGGATTTCTTACTGGATTCATCCTGCAATATGCCCGACTGCAGCAGGCACAGCAGGAACTGTCTGGCTCGACAAAACAATTGGGCTCCTGTCAGGCCAACGAACAATTGTCGCAGCTTCGCGACATAGCGACAGTGATGTTTCTGGACGCCGTGCAAAAGAACTACGGAAAGGCCGGGGAGTACTCGAAAGAGTTCTTCGATCAAGCTCAGCGAATTCAGAGCAGCACGGAGGATCCCGCACTTCGCAACTTGCTTCGTGAAACATTGGCGACCCGCGATCAGATCACAGCGGATCTGGCAAAGGGAGACGCCGCCGCACTTTCAGAAATGCAGCCACTCTTATCCAAGATCGAGCAGACCGCGAAGCATTAACGAAAGCAGCCTTAGCAACTCTGCGCGTTGCGCGTGAGCAACGGTTTTGGTGCGGACTCTCGCATGCAAAACTAGCAACTCCGCTCCACTCAGTCCACGCGGTCAGTCGGGGTCGATGTCGAGAGGACTCAGAAGCTGTTTGCCGTGGGCTCATGTTCGCTGCCTTTTATGTCCGGTGGATGATTCCTTTCGAATGTGCGGCATCAAGGGCATCGGCAGTTTTCATGCCCAGACCGAGCACCGCCTCGATTTCCAGCCGCTTGCTAGCGATCCGGTGCCGGAGCGTATGCCCCTCCAGCAGTTCCATGGCGATGAAGGTTCGCTCATCGGACTCGTCAATCTCATGGATCGTGCAAATGTTCGGGTGGTTCAGGGAGGACGTAGCCTTGGCCTCCCGCTGCAAACGGCTGGGGGATTGCCCGTTGTTGGCGGGTTTGTTGGGAAGGAACTTCAGGGCGACGTGGCGACCGACCTTCCAGGTCTTCCGCCACATACACCACACTGGCCGACGCTTTCCGACTCTGCGCCTTCGAGCGGAGCGAGATCGGCAACGATAACAACGGCGCCGCACTCAAGCTTTCGGTTTCTCTCCACGAAGATGTGATAAATGCTCTGTAAGTGCAGGCACTCGCTCCGACGAAGCTTTTGGCAAGCCGCCGACGGCAAGAACGGTAAGGTACCCGATGGTAGAGCGAGCAGCAAAACTCGATACGATTTTCGTGCCTCCGCCTACTGTCCAGCCCGCCGAGACTTTGTTCGTAGACATTCAAGGCAATTGAAGAAAGCAGCGTGTAAAGAGAGCCGCGAATGAACAAGCGGGTAGGACGAAACCCAAGCGCACCATGTCGGCATCAGCGCGCAGGAAGATCACGGCGGCACAGCGGTCATGCCACCTTGCGGGCTTTCTTCGCCGTCTTTCGCGCGGTGCGTGGCTTTTTCGGAGTTGCTACCGCAGTTTTTCTCGCTTTGGTTTTAACTGCAGAGGGCATTGCCAGCTCGGGCTGTTTCGCAGTGCGATGGTGGCCATGGCGCAGCGGCTGGATGCGCGCAGCCTCTTCTTCCGTCCGCAGCTGAGTGTCGCTACCTTTTTGGCGCTCGTCCTCAAGATATGCCGGAATCGTTTTAGTTGTCATAGCCAGAGTGTGGCAGAACTAGTTCCTTCCAAGCTGTCCAATTTTGGCCACTCTGTGGACGATTCATGGGCCACCACGAAGAGGTGGCGGGTTGGAGAGGGATTTGGTCAGCCTTTATCCAACGCACGAGCAAAGTAGGGACCAGGAGGCTCACACCAGGGCCTCCCGGTGTCGGGACTCTACTGCTCTTCTTTAAGCTGCACTTCGTCGTCCGCTCAGTAAGTTAATGACCAGAACAACCAATCCCACGACGAGTAGCAAGTGGATCAGGGCTCCGCCGATATGCAAACTGAAACCCAACAGCCACAAAACAAGCAAAACAACGAAAATAGTCCAAAGCATGTTACCCTCCCGGTCGCCTAAGCAAGCTGAACCTGATGAAACCCTTGGTCTCGCTCACAAATGACTTCACCACGGAGTCTCTCATTTCCCCAATCTCAAGTCTGGTCAGAAAAGCTCGGTTTGGGTATGCGTCCTAACAGCGCGAACAGTCCGTCGGGTATCCTTCTGGAAGCGCGAAATCATCGTGAAACCATTCGACGTCGGGAGGCTCACCGACCTCGTCCGCGAAAAGATGCTCACTCGCAGACCGACTACCCATTTGGAAAAGGAAAGAGTTGGAGTGATTCTGCAGCGGTGCCTTGCCAGTATCGTCGAAGGCTGGATGGTGCGTGCCAAACAGAGTAAGGAACTGAGCTGGCTTTCGCCTGGCGACGACAGCGCACTGGACACCCTCCTAAGCCCCTTGACGACCTAGTCTCCGCCTGAGCCGGGCCAGTGTGTAACCAGCGAAGGGAGTGACGAGTGCGATTCCTCGTCTGCCGCAGCCCACGGCGAGCAGCGATATCTGCAGGGGCTACATCCTAGCAATGCTGGTGTACGAATCCTACAGAACCTCGAAAGATCGGGTAAGTGATCAATATATTGAACAGACTCGTCAGGATGCGTGTGTGTATCCTTGAAGCTTTCTGTGGTTTGATCTCGTCGGACGGCGTCGGAGGTCTGACGATTTTGCCCCGCTGTCGGCACTGTCTGGGTCTTGTTGTAGCTGAGGGTGTTTGACCTTATGTCCCCGGTAGCCGATCCTCCAATGTCTGACTGAGCGACTCAATAGAGGTGTTCTGGCTAAGATCACGGATCTCCTTATCCGCCATGATGTTCTGAAGTCCCATTTGCCCGCAAATTGCGCGTACCATCTGTAACAGCTTCGTGATCTCCTTCTCTGCCAACAAGTCAACTTGCAAATTCAGGTGGTCCCGACGCTCCCCTCGGCGCATCATGCGGTTCTGACGCATGAGTATGAAGCTGGAGAGAATGACCGCCTCCACCGCAACAATAACTCCGAGTAACGAGAAGGGGTAAGGGTCGAACGGTCGTGCGCTGGGAATCTTGCCGCTATTTATCAGCAGCCACGCGACCAAGAGCACTAGGTGAAGCACAACGAACAGAAGGCTTCCTGCGAAGCCCCCCACCGCATCGGCGAGACGTTCTGAGCTGGACCTTCGCTCTAGCGCTTCTTCCTCTTGCCTCACAATCGAGTCTATGTGCGACTGGCTCTGCACGGAGTTTTCGTTCATGAACTAAACCTCTTGGCGATAGGATACGCTGCTGCTTAACACGCACCAGTCTGTTAAATAGGAGCCGCCGTCTCAAGGGGAGGATTTCTGCTCGCTGTCCGCCCGATAGGTAGTCCCTTCGCCTGCAATTGGCGAAAGTGGGGTGACGAAGTTTCCGTCCGTCGAGCAGGTAGGGGTCTCCCCATCCCGAGCTAACTTCTAACACACCATGCTCAGGCCGTGATTCTGGTTTCTTGGAACCCGGAGGGGTTTTCGCCGCAGATTCGAGTGATCACCGGCAACAAGCGGTGGGGTGCTTCGTTCTTAGAAACGAAAGCATCCACCACATTCAATGCGGGTTCTGGAATCGCGTCGTCACTGGAAACCATGACTATCGGTATTTGTGGCTTGAGGCGCTTTATTTCGGTCGCAACCTCATGACCATTCATCTCGGGCATGTGGTAGTCAACGATCACGGCAGCAACCGCGCAGACTGCCGCAATTCTTAAGCCTTGTCGGGCGGAGGCGGCGGTGAGCACCTTGTATCCACGTCTTTCGAACAGTGCTTTTTGGTAACGCAGCATGCCGTCATCATCGTCGATGCACAGAATCGTTTTGGGTCCCGGATAATCGAACATCCTTATTATCCCCACACACTACAGAATAGTCGACGATGTGCGCCGGCCAAGGCTGGTCAAATTTGCACACTCTTCGCGACAGTTGTTGTCCAGCTTGATGCGGAGCGCCAAACACGATGAGGGCAGCTATCGTCGACCCTTCCGTTCTCGGTCGCCTAGGGTTGGCGCCCTACAGGAACTTTTCCAGGACGGGGGCGCAAGTAAGGAATTGCCCGTTCCAAAGCTGTTTCGCCGTAGCGCAGCCAACGTGGGGTTGGACGTGGCGTCAGCGCCAGCATGTTGGACAAGTGACATAAGGACGGATGCAAATCAGCGACCAGCTTGATGAATGCTGTGAGGGGCACAGCGAGCAGCAAGCCCATGACACCCCACAACCAGCCCCAGAAGAGAATCCCCACCGTCGCCGCCACCGGCCCGATACTCACGCGAGTGGCAATGAATTTCGGAATAAGGAGATTCGCGGATACGACATGGAGGAAGAGGATCGTGAGAATGATGACGATGAATGGTACGAGTGTGTTGAACTGAAGGAGGGCCGCTGCAAGAGGAAGAGCAAGCGCAGCGATCAGTCCGAGGAAGGGCAGCAGATTCAAGAGCCCGCTGGCGACCCCTAGAGGTATGGCACCTTTCATGCCAAGACTCCACAACACCAGCGTGGTCGCCATCGCCATCACGGAACCGACGATAAGGTTACCGGCGACAAAGCCGCGAATCATTTTGTTCAGGTTCGTGATGAATCGAGCCGCGTCTATCCTGGAACCGAAGAGGCCATCCATCCGGATGGCCATTTGGTCCTTCGTGCAGAGCATGAAAAACGTTAGAAATGGAACCACGCCGGCAATAATCAGCGCTCCCCACACAGATCCCACACCGCGCACCAGATAGGCAGGCCAAGTTGGCGATTCCTGCAACCGAACCTCGGGAACTTTCTTGGTGGCATGCACGTCGTTCGCAAGGTTTCCAGCACTTTGCTGAAAGTTTTGGATCTTTTTGCTAATTGGCTCAACGGTTTGCTGGACCTTCGATGCGTACACTGGAAGTTCTTCCGCAAAGCTCATCGCTTTTCCGTAGAGTGCGTAACCCAGTAGCCCGACTAGACTCATGGCTGCGAGCACAATACCGGCCGCGGCGACACTGCGCGGCAGATGCAGTTTTTCCAGTATGACTACCATGGGGTCAAACAGGATTGCGAGAAATCCCGCTAGGATCACAGTGATACAAATCGAGCTCGCGTAGTAGCCGAACACCGTCAGCAGGCCAGCCACTAAGATGAGGAGAAGAATCGTGATTCTGCTGAGCATCTTATCGGAGGGTGGCGTCGAAGACGGCGGCGCTTTTTCCGGCACGCGCACCGGACTCTCTTCAGGGACCGCGCTCTTATTCGTAACCTGATCAGACATAGGTCTTCTGCGCGCAGATGCGCCGTTGGTTGGAGACAGGTTTAGCGGAGCGGGTTCGTGCGCCGAAGTGGTCGGTCCGTAGGGCTGATACGTGCCGGCCCCACCCCAATCAGAACTGCTACTGCCAAGCTGACGTCCGCCGTTTCCGGGCGATCACTGGAGGGGAAAACGGCGGTACATCAGTCGTCCCGAACGCATGAACGTGCTCTGGGCAGAGCCCAACTACTTTACTTCTCGAATACTTTTTCGATCTGTCCGACCTTTTTCTCAACTTTGCCGGTGTTTTTTTCGGCGTTGCCTTCGGCCTGTAAGTTAGGATTGTTCGTGACTTTGCCGGCCGTCTCTTTGACTTTGCCTTTCACTTCGTGAACGGTGCCTTGGATCTCATCCTTCGTACTGGGGTTCATTTGTTTTCTCCTTGTTGTCGTTGAGTAACATAGCTCCCTGCACCCTCATGTCCAGGGCCGTGCTGTATCCGCGTATTCGTCCTTACCGTTTCAGCAGTCTGTCAAAGAAGGAGCGATAGCGCTGCAGGGCAATCCGCAGATCCTCAGTGGAACGTTGTCACCGCTGTCCCACTGCTTTTCTAATCCCGACTGCTCGTTGGCAAAACCGTCCGCTAGTCGTTGAATCACTGCAGCTACCAGCTTGTCTGCGCCTTCGACCATCCGGCGTGGCTCGTCCACGAATCCGGTCTGTAGCTTGCCCCACTGCGATCGGAAATCTCCCATCTCCGGTTCAGAAAACAAGGCCAAGGGCTCTGAGAGTGCGGCCCCTCTATCCAGCGTTTCCGCCTCTTGGCCCTTCACCAGCTTGGGTCCTTCGGGTTGCTTTGGCGGAATGCCGTAGGTCGCCAACCCGGCCGCCGGAAACTCTTCGTCTATCCTCTTTAGTTCAGCCATTACCCACCTCTTTCCTTTCCACAGTCGCTGGTACTTGTGAATCGCCAGTATGGGAGTTTGGAGGTGGGAAAACTGATCAGAATTGATCGTCTTGTAAACCAGTGCTGTGGCATCTGCCAAGCGAGGATGTGCAGGAGGAAACGCAGAGGAGCATTCGAATAGCTTCCTCCACAAGCAGAGATCAGAACAGGTTGGTCTTCAGAAGATCTATGACTTCGCTACCCCGACCATTGATTACGGCCTTCATCATGAAAAGACTGAAGCCCTTTACTTGGTCCAGCTTAATCGACGGCGGCAGCGCCAGCTCCTGGCGGTCGACCACAACTTCTACGAGAGCAGGTCCTGGGTGGCTTAGCGCTTGAGCCAGCATGGGGCGGACTTGCTCCGGCACATCTGCCTTAAGTCCGAGCACGCCTGCGGCTTCCGCCATCTTCGCGAAGTCCGGGTTAAGAAGGTCCGTCGCGAAGTCAAGCATGCCGGCCGCTTTCATTTCGAGTTCCACGAAGGCTAGCGCACTGTTGTTAAAGACGATCAGCTTCACCGGCAAATCGAGCTGCCGGAGCGACAACAGGTCACCCATGAGCATCGCGAGTCCGCCGTCTCCGGACAAAGTAATGACCTGGCGATCCGGGTAAACAAGTTGTGCCCCAATCGCCTGCGGAAGCGCACTGGCCATTGACCCGTGGGAAAATGACCCCAACAACCGGCGTTTACCGTTCATCGTAAGATAGCGCGCTGCCCAAATGGTGGGCGTGCCAACGTCGCAGGTGAAGATCGCGTCCTTCCCCGCGAGTTCGTTGATTACCTTTGCGACATACTGTGGATGAATGGATTTCTGGCCTGTCTCGCCGACTGCAAGGTCATCCAGTGCCGCACGCGCTTTCTGGTAATGCTGAATCGATGCGGAAAGGTGCTGGTCATCTGTCTTTTCCGTGAGATTGGGCAGAAGGGCTTGCAGGGTCGTTTTCACGTCACCCACCACTCCTAGATCGACCTTGGCTCGGCGCCCGATCTGCTCTCCGCGAATGTCCACTTGGATAATCGTTGCTTTCTCTGGATAGAACTGCTGATAAGGAAAATCGGTTCCCAGCATCAACAGCGTGTCGCACTCCATCATGGCGCGATAGCCGGAGGAGAATCCGAGCAAACCCGTCATTCCGACGTCAAATGGATTGTCGTACTCGATGAATTCCTTGCCGCGGAGCGCATGCACGATCGGTGCTTTCAGTTTCCCCGCCAGCTCCATCAATTCGGTGTGGGCTCCCGCGCATCCGGCACCCCCAAAGATGGTCACCTTCCGCGACTCGTTGAGAATGCCGGCGGTCCTGGCAATCTCTTCGTCGGAAGGCCGAATCGTTGTGTGAATCTCTGGGAAGTTAAGACGAGGCGTGGAATTAGTTGCCTCACGCAAGGCGACATCACCGGGGAGAACAACAACTGCTACGCCTCGTTTGGCGAGTGCGGTTTGGATCGCGATCTCCAGGACACGCGGCATTTGTTCCGCTTGCGAAATGAGTTCACAGTAGTGGCTGCATTCACGGAAGATGCTTTCCGGGTGAGTCTCCTGGAAATACTGGCTTCCGATTTCATAGCTCGGAATATGGCTTGCAATGGCGAGGACCGGAACACGACTGCGGTTGGCATCGTACAATCCGTTAATCAAATGCAGATTTCCAGGGCCACAGCTCCCGGCACACACCGCCAGGCTCCCGGTCAAATGCGCTTCCGCACCAGCAGCAAATGCGGCCGTTTCTTCGTGCCGGACGTGAATCCATTTGATTCTTTCGTCGGTACGGATTACGTCCGTGATCCCGTTGAGAGAATCCCCCGCAAGACCGTAAATCCTCTTCACTCCTGCCGCCACCAGAGTATCGACGAGGAGCTCCGCGAGATTCTTCTTAGCCATTGCTGCCACCGTCATTAACGGCAAGTGCCATCATCGGCAGGCAGGCGGGAATCCTGACCCTCTTATGCTTGACGCCCAGACATGAATTGATCATCGTTCCTATGCGGTTTTACGCTGAATTGGCACGCTCTTGCCCAGAGCTGTCGCCAGAGCAATTTGGTGGTCTTGTTCGTCGATCAAGATCTCGCGAATTTGTTCGCCCATGGCATATTCAGCCAACTCCTCGCATTGGCGGACTCGCTCGCGATAATTTCGAATCGTTTCCGTTTCGTTTTCGAGATCGAACTGCAACATCTCGGTGGCTTTTTCTGATGTTCGGACGGTCTTGGCTTCAACCGCCGGCATACCGCCAAGATAATCAATCTGCTTGGCGATGATCAGGGCGTGGCTGAGTTCTTGAGCAGCGTGTTTTTCAAGTTCGCCGGCGATGTTCATGAACTCAGCACCCTTCAAGACCTGTGAATAGACGACGTACCCGATGATTGCTTGGTATTCGCGCGACAGGTCCTGATTCAGCAACTCGACCAGTTCGGAGCGAGATACTTTCTTAAAACCTCCAGCAGTCGTTTCATCTTTCAAGGCGCTTTCCTCCAGGATAGAGCGTGGGTTAATGCTATTTTCGGACCTTCCGGTCCTTTGGTGTGTAGGACCGGAGTCACGCTCACCGTACCAAGAGCATCCCAACCAAAACTGAGCAAAACGGAACAGGCCGCCCCCTTCTAGCGGTTGCGCAGAAATAACCCATTGGGAACGACGATTAAGAAGGGTGGCCTTTCGTGAGGACGTTTGGTGGATGGCTCACAGCAAGTGTCTGAAACTCGCTGGATTTGGCCTCACGGTTGGTGGAGTCTCGTGCGACCGTCGTCATCCCACTTGACGACCACGTCCTCTTCATTAGCTCGCTCAACTGTGCCGATTTCTCCCGTCGGCTTTCCGAAGTTGCCCAAACCCTCGACGCGATCTCCGGGATTCAGTTCCTCGGTAACACGGCGCTCGCCGAGTGGCGGCGAGAAAACGCAGGTTCAGCCTTACCAGAAAATTATCAGACAGAGCCGGTTTGGGATTGTCACGAGACCGCATGCTTCTTATGCATCCATCCGGCGACCGTCAAACGCCTCGCGCGTGAGGGAAAGCTCCCCGCTTTTAGGATCGGAAATCGCTGGCGGTTTCGCCCTTCGGAATTGGACGCCTGGGCGCGTTCTGCGGTACCCTCATCGCACTCTTTGCGCCGCGAATAGAGGAGGATCTCATTTGCGGCAAAACACAGACCATTTCGGTTGGATTGAAAAACAGAAAAGGAGGGATGGTCTCTCGGTTTTTGTGTGGCGACACCGGCAAAAGCAACCCGGGGGATCGCACAAGAAGTTAACAGTGCTGCTCGGCACAGTTGAGCAGCTCAAGACTAAGGCAGCTGCCTGGCGGGAGGTCGAGCTCAATCCTCTATATGCCAGTTTGGAGACCGGTCTCAATGAACAGGTTCGGTTCGGTGCCCTCTGTAATCGCTACACCGAGCAGGCAATTCCGTCGCGGCACTCGACCCGGAAGTCATATATGACCATTCTGAACAAACACATCCTGCCGCGGTGGCAATACACGCCACTGTGCGAGGTGAGACCAATGTTTGTGCAGGACTGGCTGGATCAGGCGCCCCTGGCTCCCAAAACCAAGGGCAAAATAAAGGCTCTCATGCATCGTCTGTTTGAAAAAGCGATGTTTTGGGAGCTGATTCCAGTTGGTCGGAATCCCATGGCGCTAGTTGAAATTCAAGGGGCAAGCAGGCGCCGGAAGAAACCGATCATCCTAACCGTGGAGCAGTATTTCGCTGTGCTCGAATTGTTGCCAGAACCCTATCGGACGATGGTGGTTGTGGCGCAATGCCTGGGCCTCAGAGTGAGCGAGATTCTAGCCTTGCAGTGGCGGGACATCAACTTTGGCGAACTCACGATGCGGGTCACCCGCGGCGTGGTCGATGGAGTTGTTGACGAGGTCAAGACCGAGTATTCGGAAGACGATCTTCCACTCGATCCCGACCTTGCTACCGTCCTGCTGAGTTGGAAAGAGCGATGTCCGAAATCGGAGGAGGGCTGGATGTTCCCCAGTCCGGTCACCGGCCGCTGTTACCACGCGAGTCCAATCCAGCAGGACTATATCCGTGCGGCTGGACGAAAACTCGGCTTGGGCGACATCGGGTGGCACACGTTCCGCCACACCTATCGCTCCTGGCTCGATTCGGTTGGCACTTCGATGGGTGTGCAGCAGAAGTTGATGCGGCACGCTCAGATCGCAACCACCATGAACGTCTATGGCCATGCAATGATGGAATCGAAGCGCGCAGCCAACAGCAAGGTAGTACAGATGGTACTTCGGCCGGCACTCAAAGAGGCAAAATGAAAAAGGCCGCCGAAGCAGCCGATTATGCCCCTTTTTGCCCCTGCGGGAAAAAGTAGCTTTGCTTATAACCCTATGATGAGGTTGGTTGCGGGGGGTGGATTTGAACCACCGACCTTTGGGTTATGAGCCCAACGAGCTACCAGACTGCTCCACCCCGCATCTCGATCATAGCAACCGCGCGGGGTGCCGTCAAACCTCGCGAGAGGGCAATCGTTGCGCAGTTTGAGGGTTTCGGAGTGACGGCTTCCGTCCTGCATCCGACATTTGAGACTCGTGTGCTAGCCATATCCACAACGTGCAAAAACCGCAGCACCCAATCGAAGATCGCGAGCATCCAAGCGGTATTGCTTTGGATTGTGCCGAACACGTTCTCTGGGTTCGTGCAACCTCAGCTAAGCTTACTTTCGGAAACAGGAGGGTCCCGTATGGCGAAGAAAGAAGTCCCCGCCCCCCGTCAAACCACCATCAATGAACAGCCGCGGCTTCACCAGCGTGCCGGTGAGATTCAAGCCTACGGCACTGTCTCGCACGGCTTGCCGCTTGAGTTGGAAGAGCCGGTGCGCTTGGAAATGACCGAGCAACTGAATCTTTTGCTCGCCGATACCATGACCTTACGCGATCTCTACAAAAAATCGCATTGGCAAGTCGCTGGGCCGACGTTCTATCAGTTGCATTTATTGTTCGACAAGCACTATGGGGAGCAGGTGGAGATCGTCGACGAGATTGCTGAGCGGATCCAGTTGCTCGGTGGAGTTTCGCTGGCCATGGCCGCCGACGTCGCCGAGACCACGCGCATCGAACGTCCACCGCGGGGCAGGGAAGAGGTGCCGGTCCAGATCTCCCGACTCCTGGATGCTCATCAGATCATTATTGGCCACTGTCGACAGCTGGCGCGCCGTGCTTCCGATCTGGGCGACGATGGCACGAATGATATGGTCGTTAGCGGTGTTCTGCGTGCCAACGAACTGCAGGTGTGGTTCTTGAGCGAGCACTTGGTCGACGTTCCTCTGGTGCATGCGGAAGAGCCGCGAGCGCGAAAAGCTGGCTAGTCTTCTCGATCCTCTGTAAGGATGCGGGTCCGCTCAATGACGGGGCCCGCATCGATTCACTCTGCGTGCCACTCGCCTGATCTATTGCTACCGGCTTCCAGTCTGTCGAGAGCGTAGCCGACCTGCGCCGATCACGGTATGTCGCAAATCGATATGACAGCGTTTTGCCCGTCCTGACTTGAAGTCATGAAATGATCCTGAGTCAGACAACGCTCTCTCACCTGGCAGCAAAATTGAAATTGAAATGGGCAAGACCGCGCGGTATGCTGTTGTGACTTGCAGTCATTCTCGATGCCGGGAATCTCCAGCAATCGCGCTGCACCGCCCCTTTACCAACGCCGGGATCCCGCGCGTCCACGTTCTGACGCGAAGCGCAGCCGCATCATCGAGGTTGCCACGGAACATTTTGCCGAGCAGGGTTATCACGCGGCCCGCGTCGGTGACATCGCCATCGCGCTCGGCATTGCCAAAGGCTCCATTTTCCAGCACTTTGGCAGCAAGGATGGGTTGTTCTTCGAGGTGTACAAGCGCGCGGTCCGCTCCTTCGCCAAGTGCCTTGAGGCGCCTGCGGAAATCCGTCAAGCCGGCTTTTTCGAGGTGCTGCGATACTGGCTGGTGCGCACCGAACACTTGCTGCACGACGACTGGATTCCTTACCGTATTTCGCTGCTTGGAAATTACGGTTCCGATCTCGTGCTGAAGCGCGAGATTAACCGTTTCCTCATCAGCGAAGATCCGTACGGCACGCTCGCCTTTGTGCGCTTCGGATTGGAGCGCGGCGAACTGCGCACGGACATGGACATCGAGATGATCGTGTCGATCCTCGATTGGATGATGGAACGCTTCCAGGATGCGCTGCTCACCGCAGAGCTTGATCCGGGTTTATTCCGCCGCCAGGGAGAACCGGTGGAAAAGAAGGAAGCCCGAATCCAGCAATTTCTGGCGGTGTTGCAGCGGGCGATTGCCGCCGCAAGTCCTGCGCAGAGCGTCTCTCCGCGGGTACGAGGGAATCATCGCCGGTAAAGGTCAGGGAGTATTCTCGTATTGCGATAGCGTGGATTTAGGAATTCGGATCGTTCATTCGAGAGCATAAACATGCAAGCTTCAATCGAGCAGATTCTCTCCAGCTACAACGACCGGGCCGCGCTTTCGCAGGCCTCGACCATCCCTGCTCCGTGGTATGTCGATCCGCGGATTGCAGAAATGGAGCGACTCAGCGTCTTCAGCAAAACTTGGCAACTCGTCGCTCGCACCGATCAGTTGCAGGAGCAGGGAGAATTTGTTACTACGCGGCTTGCGGGAGAACCCGTCGTCGTTGTGCGCGGAAGCGATGGCACGCTGCGCGCCTTTTACAACGTGTGCCGGCACCACGCCGCGGCCGTCGTGACACAGCCTTGCGGTCAGGCGGCGATATTGCAATGTCCTTACCACGGCTGGAAATACGGGCTGGATGGTTCGCTCAAAGGCATGCCGGAGTTTGATGGGGTGGAAAATTTTGATCGCGCTCAGAATGGTTTGGTTCCCATCCGGGTTGAAACTTGGGAGTGCTTCGTGTTCGTGAATCTCGACTCTCAGGCCGCACCATTGCAGGATTTCCTCGGCGGTCTGGTGAAGCGCGTTGCGCCGCTTGGCATCGGCAAGCTGCACTACTTCGACCGCAGGAGCTATGACATTCACTGCAACTGGAAGGTCTACGTCGATAACTACCTCGACGGCGGATATCATGTGCCCCACCTGCACAAAGGATTGAGTTCGGTGCTCGACTACAAGCAGTACACCATCGAGAACGAAGATCGTTACTGCCTGCAGTCCAGCCCGATGGTTTCGTCCGACGAAGATGCCGCCACTGGGGCGACGCGTAAAGGCGATCGCGCACGGTATTTCTGGCAGTATCCGAACCTGATGATCAATTGCTACGAGGGATACATGGACACAAATTATGTCGTCCCCGTGAACGCCGATCACTGCACCGTGATCTTCGATTTCTATTTCAGTGATGTGAGCGATGCGCGTCGCGGGTACAACAATGAATCGGTAAACGTCGGCAACCGTGTGCAGGACGAGGATCTCGGCATCTGCGAAGATGTGCAACACGGCCTGAAGTCGCGGGCTTATGGCGCCGGCCGGCTCTCGGTGCGGCGCGAGGCGGGGGAGCAGTTGTTTCACCGGTTGCTCGCCGCCGATCTGAAGCGGCATCCCGTACCATCCATTGCCGCGGCAGATTGAATCTTGCGCCAGGCTGTTTTCTTTGAAGGCATCTGCCCGAATATTCAGCGAGGCGTGACCCGAGGTCAATCCTGCAGATCCTGCTCCCGGCGCATGGCGCGCAGATCGATGCCCAGTTGCTCCGCTTTCTTGTACAGATGACTGCGCTCCAGCCCAAGTGTTTTTGCGGCCAGGCTCATGTTCTGATGGCTGCGCTTCAGTTCGGCGAGAATCACTTCGCGCTCGAACGACTGCACACGATCGGCGAGTGCGCCGGAACCGACGGAACCGGATGCCGGAGAAATTTTCGGCAGAGCGATCTGCACGGTTGCCAGGTTAACATTACCGTCGGTGGAAAGCAGCATGAGACGTTCGACCATGTTACGCAATTCGCGGACGTTGCCTGGCCACGGATAAGACTGAAGTGCTTCCATGGCGTCCGCCGTGAACGGGACGGGTTTCCACCCATTCTGCGCGCACACTTGCGCAGCGAAATGTTCCACTAGTGCAGGGACGTCGTCATGCCGCTCGCGCAAGGGAGGAAGCGCCAACGGAAAAACGTGGATGCGGTGAAATAGATCCTGCCGGAACTTCTCCTCGCGTACGCGCGCTTCCAGATCGCGGTGCGTCGCAACCACAACGCGGACGTTTACGGTAACCGGTTTGTCGCCGCCGATGCGCTCTACTTCGCCTTCTTCGAGCACGCGCAACAGCTTGGCCTGCATGTTCAGGGGCATGTCGCCGATTTCGTCGAGAAAAATCGTTCCCTGGTCAGCCTGCTCGAACTTGCCGATGTGGCGTCGGGACGCGCCGGTGAACGAACCTTTCTCATGTCCGAAGAGTTCGGACTCGATCAACTCGGCCGGCACCGCCGCGCAATTCAGTGTGATGAAAGGCCCAGCCGATCGCGGGCTCCGTTCGTGAATGGTTCGCGCGACCAGTTCCTTGCCGGTTCCGGTCTCACCGAAAATGCACACGCGCGACTCGCTGGCGGCGACACGCTCCAGTTGCGCCATCACTCGCCGCATGGCTTCACCTTTCCACACGATCTCGTGCTTGCCGAGTCGCTGGCGGAGTTGCCGGTTCTCGCTCTCGAGGCGTTGCAGCTTGAGCGCGTTGTCCACGGTGAGCATCAGTTTGTCGCTGGAGATTGGCTTCTCCAGGAAGTCGATGGCACCCAGCCGTGTCGCCCGCACTGCCATTTCAATGTGCGCCTGCCCCGACATCATGACCACCGGGGCGGTCACTCCCTGCCGTTTCAATTCATCGAGCAGGGTCAGGCCGTCTTTGCCGGGCATGACCACGTCAGAGAGAATGAGATCGAAATCCTGCGACTTGGCCAGTTCCAGCGCCTTCGCCGCGTTGTCGCACACCGTGGCTTCGTGTCCCGCTAACCGGAAGGCACGCGACAACGAGGCCAGCGTATTGGCTTCATCATCGACTATCAAAAGATGCGCTTTGAGTGGCAACCGTCCTCCTCACCATTTCTAGCCGGGAAACGTCCCGTCATTGTCGCCTGCGTTCTGCGTCACAGGGACTTTCTGCAGCGCCTCAAGATTATCCGGTAGCTCGATCACGAAGGTCGTCCCGCGCCCGGGTTCGCTTTGTACGCTGATTCTTCCGCCGTGATCGCTGACGACCGACTGCACGATCGCCAGGCCGAGCCCGGTGCCGAACTGCTTGCTGGTGTAATAAGGAGTGAAGATGCGCTCGCACTCCTCGCGCGTCAGGCCAGAGCCGGTGTCAGCCACTTCGATCATTGCCTTTGCATCGTCGCGTCTGGTCCGGAGAGTGAGCGTCCCGCCATTCGGCATGGCGTCCATCGCATTGAGCACGAGGTTCGATAGCGCGCGATGCAGCAAATCCGGATCGGCAGCGATTGTCCCAAGGTTCTCGTCTAACTCCAGTTTGTTGGCGATCGGCGCTCGCCCCGGCGCCTGCAGTTGCGCCTGGAACAGCTTCACGACTCCGCGCAGAATCTCATTTACCTTCACCGGTTGCAACTGTGGATGCGGCATCCTGGAAAATTCGCTGAAGCGGCCGATGATTGTCTTGAGGTTCGATATCTCGGCCAGCAGCGTGCTGGAGCTTTCGCGGAATACCTCGTCGAACTGTTCGGAGCTCTGCGTCCGGGCACGCATGAGATTCTCAACCGTGAGTTGAAGAGGGAATAGGGGATTCTTCAACTCATGCGCCAGTCGGCGCGCCAGTTCGCGCCAGGCCGCGACTCGCTCCGTCTGCACGAGACGCTCTTTTTGCGCTACGAGGTCGGCCGTCATACGATTGAAGGACTCGGCGAGTTGCGCTACCTCATCGCCGCCGTGAACCTCCACTCGCGTGTCCCAGCGGCCCGCGGCAACGTCCTGCGCCGCCCGCGCCAGTTGCTCCACGGGACGCGTTACCCTGGCGGCCGCCCAACTGCTCAGCAGGATCGCCAAAATGATCCCGCCGCCGCCAATCAGCAATGCCGACGCACGAATGCGGCGTTTCAGTTCGATATAGGCCCGCCGCGAATTTCCCACCAGAAGAATCGCCAGCAATGGGCGATCCTTGCCCGTACCTCGCAGCGGAATCGCGTGAAACACCTCTTCATCCCCCTGATCAGACGACCAAGCCACGATGCCGGTCATTTCTTGGTTGTGCCGCCGTACCGACTCGATCAGTGGCGCCAGCTTGTCTGCAGGTCGGGCAGCATCGGGACCGGGACCCGGGACAGACGGATCCAGAAGCGAGTCGGACGAAAAATGATCGCTTCGATTCTGGTAAAGCAGTACGCGCATGTCCGTAGGCAAGTCCAGCGCGGAAAGGAAATTCTTGTCGAGCCGTCGCCCTCCGATCACATAAACAGGATGCTCGCTCACCCCAGTGGCCTGCACGGCAAAGAGCCCTAACGCGGTAGAGTCCTGCAGTTCCTCCCGTTTCAGAAATGCGCTCTGACCGCTCGAAGCCGTCAGACTCTCAAACGCGGTCTCGGGGTAGCCAAACTTCGCCGGCCACTGCGCCGAAGAAATGATGGTGCCGCGCCCGTCGAGAAATTCGAGAAAGTCGAGTTGGTGACTTTCAGCCATTGACTTTGCGAGTTCAAAATATTCGGCGGAGTCCGCCGATGTGCCACTCAGCGCGGTCGCCATTCGACTGGCGGTATCGGAGGCCGCGATAGCTTCCACCTGCCGTGCCACGTCTTCCCCGCGGCGACTAAACTCGCGCTGAAACTGCGTGATCAGCGCCGCCGTGTGCTGATCTTCGGCCTTCTCGAACGCATTGCGCGTTAACGCCAGAACCAGCCAGGCAACACCCCCCACCGACAAAAAGACCGTCAACGCGAAAACTACCAGAAGTTTGCGGCGGAAGGTCATGGTTTGCCGATCATGGTTTTGCCATCATTGTTTTCCGATCCCCAGCCAGGCATCGGCTAGAGTCCAGCTTCCGTCGGGACGCAAAGTCCAATTTCTTAAAGTCACGGCGGAGGCGTACGACATCGGCAGATGAAAAAGAGGGATCACGCGCTGCGTTGCCAACAGCGCCACTTCGGTGGCATAGAGATCCTCCACTCCGCCTGGTTTTTTCCCTACGGGCAATCCGGCCAGAGTGCCCACATCCGTGAGCGCGATCCAGGGATCAGACGCTAAAGGAATTCGCACTAACCGCAACTCAGCGGCAGCCGCCGACGTAGGTTGCAGCAACAATCCGGCATCTTTGGCATTTAGCGCGATGCGCTCCGCCAACAAGCGGGCCAGCGGGTCGGTTCCATCGTACCTGAGAGTCCAGGTTGGGATGATGTGGACTTGTTCGCGCGCTTGACGCGCTCGCGGTAAGTCCGCGTCGGGCGAAAACACGAACCCGTATCCGCTCATCCAGTTCGGAAGAATGCTGGCTGTCGGTTGTCCCGCGCCCTGCAGCAGCACACTGCGCATGGATCCGCGCTCCACGCTCAAGGCCAATGCTTGGCGAAGGAGTTTCTCTTCCGGCGACGCCACATCGCGAGCAAAGATCAGAGCTAACAATTCAACCGGAGCTGAACTTGCCAAGCGGCGCCCTTCCTGCGAAACCCGGTGGGTCTGCTCCGGCGCCACTTCAACCAGCTGCGCCCTGCCCAGTTCCAGTGCAGTCATCTGGTCGCGAAAACTTTTTCCCATCTCAACCTCGATGGCATCGAGGAAGGGACGCCCGCGCCAGTGGCTCTCCTCAGCCGCCAGCGCCAACTTCTTCCCGGGCTGCCAATCGACAATGCGAAACGGCCCCGTGCCGCTTGGCTTGCTGTCGTCAGTTCGCTTGACAATTGCGTTACGCGGCAACGCAAGTTCCGCCAACAGATCGAGATTGGAGTTGTCCCACGCAATCACTACCGAGTCTGCATCCGCAACCACATTCCACGATGGATTCGCGGCGCGCAGGGAAGCGGCTGCAATCTCAGCGGTGAGCGGCGTTCCGTCGTGAAACTTCACTCCGGGACGAACGCGAAACTGCGAGCGCTGGCTGCCCGGCAATGCTTGCCACGCTGTTGCCAGCGAAGGCTGAACCCGTCCGTTCTCGTCGGTGGAAACGAGAGTGTCGAACATCAGCATGGCCAGGCTGCGTCGGCCGAACGAATCCGGCTGCGCATTGTTCGCCGCATCAAGGTCCGCCGGATCAAGCGACGCAGGTGCGGCCCGCATGGCAACGTGCAGCACGCCTCCGTATTGCGGCCGCGTCTCGGCGCTCGCCGCCAGGGCCCCAACCATCATGCTATTGACTACAAACCACCGCCAGTCGAAAAGCCTCATAGCTTCCTGTCTCTCGATTTTTCACCACCGCGATCGCCGTGTCGGCCTTCGCCTCCGTCCACAATGCTGTGATAATGCCGCCACCGGGAAAATCGAGGGCGGCGCTTACCGCGACGGGATCGCGATCTGGAAACTCATACGCGCGCACTGAATCCCCGCTTCCTTCTTCAGAACTTGCTGCGGAACTTGTAGCCAGCACCTGCCAGCCGGCGCCACATGAAGTCTTCATACTGGTCAGATCGCTGCCCCACGCGAACCTGGCGGCCTGGTCGCCCATGCCGTCGACCATGTGTACGTGACCGTCGGTGGCGGCAAAGAGCCACAGCAGATATTTATCGCGCGGCAGAAATGCAGCCGAATAAAACTTGGACACGGTCGTGAACTTGCCTACCCCCGGAGTTAAAGCACCGGTGAAGAAGTTGCGCGTCGGAGCGTAGAAGGCTCCCATCGGTGGAATTGCTGTCGAACTTGATGCGGCGCCTGGAAAAGCGGAGAAGGTTCCACCACTCAATGCCGCTGGCACGAGCGGCCACGGGTCGTCGGTCTCGCGGCAATTCAATGTGAGCGGCACTGCTGTGGCGCTTCGGCATATCACGCCGGGCAAATAAACATCCAGCAAATGATCTCTGGCCGGGATCAGCCTCCCGCGCAAATCCCGCGGCCACGGTCGCGCATGAACGATGCCCAGTGCCTGCTCCTGCTGCCACTTCTCCCCCTGCCAGCGGTAGAGCAGCACTTTCTCCGCGTCTAATACCGCGATGTGCGAGGGCGTGATATTTTCCTCGAGCACGGCCACGTCGAGAATGGGCTCAGCCTGGGTCCACAATGGAATCTTGCGCAGGCTGAGCGGTACAGATTCATGCACCGCTGTCGAACCCTCGGGGCGCGGCGCCGATACCATGACCACAACAGCCTCGCCCGGGCCCTGACGAATCTCCGCCACCCACACAGACGACGCTGAATTCTCGGACAGAGAAATCGCAACTGTGGCAGCGGCCTGCTCCGCTCGCACGAAGCGGATGCCGAGTCCTTCGAGCGCGCTGCGCAGGCCGTTTTGAATGACCTCGCTCTCGCGCTTGCCGAGGGACGAGCGGTTCTCCACCGTAATAGCTACGGCTCCAGGCCCAGTCACCGCAACGATCTTTCGCGCGAGTTGCTGCTCCGGTCCGTTCCAGTCTGCCGCGCGCCCAGCGATCGCCAACCCGAGCAAAAGCAATACAAAAGAGAGTTGCGCCACGACGCGCAGGATGTGCGTGAGGGGTAAGGCGCGGCACACTGAGTTCGCACTGACGTTTGGGATGGCCAAATTATAAACCGCTTCGCGCATGAGACAGGACCTCTCCCCTGTACTGTTTGGACACCACTCACGCCGATGTGGCGCGGGTGCCCCATCCTTGCCGCGTTCTTTGCGGCAAGGGTGGGGATTTCGTCGTCGAGATCAGCTCTGGAATCTATCTCGGTTGTTCCTCCGGTCGTTCCGCCTGACTCGTCTGGTTCGCCACGCTCATGCCGCGCAACACGTCGTTGGCGAAGAAGAACTTGCCGTCAGCCGGCACCATCATGATTTGAAGTTTGTCCGACAGTCGCTCGGCCACGATTTTGTTGATCAGCAGCGGATTCTGCTTCAAAATCGCCGCCTCGCTCGACATCCGCTCCGCATCGGCAGCAGCCGTCACTCGAATGCGATCCGCCTCTGCCTCCGCCAGCAACTTTCGCCGTTCGGTCTCGGCCTTGCTGTCGATGACCTTGGCCTGGGCCGCGGCTTCCGCGTTTTGAATGGTCGCTTCCTTCCGTGCTTCGGCTTCCAGTTTGCTCTGCTGGATCTGTTTCTCTTTCAAAGGCAGGGTGTACTGCATCGCATCGGATTCGCCCTTAGCCTGCAAGACGTGGACTTGCGCCTCGCCTTCGGCCTGCTTGATCTGCTGTACTTTCGTCGCTTCGGCTTCGAGTTCCGCGATGCGTACCTGTTTTTGCTTCAGCTCTGTTTCCACGCCCATGCGGTCGTTTTCCTGCTCTTTCAGCAGCAGCGTCTCCAGCCCCTTCGCGTATTCCTCCGGCAACTGGATGTCCCGCAGCATCACTTCTTTCACCACGATTCCGTCAGCCGCCAGTTTCTGCGTGATCATGCCTGCCGCCCTCTGTCGCACTTCTTCCCGTTTAGCCGAGAAAACATCGCGCACCGTGTAGTTCGGAACCAGTTCGCGCCAGACGCTGGCCACGATAGGAGGAACAATCTCCTTCTCCACGGGACGAGGCAGGTTGCTTTGAATGTATTCCAATCTTTTGGGATCGAGACGATAACGCACCGTAATCGCAAGACCAAGCGTCAGCCCCTCCTTGGCTTGTACGTCGAGCAATTGCGATTTGGTCGAGACATTGGCCGCAGCGTTTTTTCCATCCTCCGAGACTCCCGTGGTGAAGACCTGATCCCGCGTGTCGAACAGCGCTACGTCCTCGACCAGCGGCACCACAAAATGCGCGCCCGGATACAGCGTGCCCGGCACCGTCCCACTCATCTCGCTGACGCGGATTCCCGCCATGCCGCTCGGCACCACCACAATGCTGAAGGCCAGCAGAATCGGTCCCCACGCCAGCAGAGCCAGCGCCAGCGAAGTGCGCCAGCGCCATTGCGGAAGGGGCGGCACCGTGCCCGCGTCGGGTGTAGCCAGTGCACGCCGGTACAACAATTCGCGATACAGGTCATAGCCCAAAATGCTTACAGCCACGAGAATCATCCCGAGGCCACCGGCAATCAGCAAATACTTCAACGCCAACATCGTCGTTCTCCTTTGCGCCTCAGCGCCTCTGCCCTGATTTCACCGCGTCCGCCTGCCGGGCCAGCTTGCCTGATGCCAAGAACAGACGGAACACTTGCCCAAAGATCAGTTCCTCCGCCAGCAACGCCACCGCGAGCGAGAAAATCATTCCTCCCACCACCGCCATGAATGTGATTGCCATTTGCATGATGTCCTCCTGAGACTTCAACTTTTACTTTCCATCGACCTTGTTCAAACTGTTCCACGACTCTTCTTATTGCCCACCGGCCTGTACGGGAACTTGCACCGCAGCCACGGTCATGTCGTCTGCGCGGCTTCCGAAGGCTTGCGCAACCTGTTCATCGCGCTCACCATGAATCTCAACCCAATCGCCTACTCGGAGCATCGTGAACAGGCGCTCAATGTCGCGATTGCGCAGCCGGATGCAGCCGTGCGAAGCCGCGCGTCCCACGGACTTCGGCGCATTCGTGCCGTGAATTCCATAGCCCTTTTGGCTCAGTCCCAGCCATCGCGTCCCCACGGGATTATCTTTGCCGCTCGGGATCACCATGCCGGGGTGGTAATAGGTGGGATTGGAAACGCGGGTGACGATTTGAAATTCACCCGTGGGGCTGGGGCTTGCCGGGGCGCCGACTGCAACGGAGAAACTGGCGATGACGTTTCCCTCTTCGATCACTGCCAGTTTGCGGTCCGGAATGCTGACCAACGCGGTTCTGCTGGTGCGATGTCCAGCGGCGGGCTTCGCAGTCTGCGCGAATGAGGGGATTGCCAGCGCCAGGATGAATGCGAAAACGGATATCGGCGTTCGCTTTGTAGCTACCCTCTTGGCTGCGTGTTCCATGTCCGTCCCCTCGCCAACTCGCCGTACGCTGGTGCTAGGGCAGGACGAAAGCCAAAGGGTATCCGATTGAAAATAAGATAGTTGGTGCGTATGGAGTGAGCTGGGTCAGTGTGCATGCAGCCACAGCGTGTCTATCCGCACATACTTTTCAACCTACTTAGTCGCGGAGAGGTTTGAGTGACCGGCGCTGGAGGACAGGAAGGGAGGGACGCGATTTTCTCAAGCCTTCAAGCGCCCGGCCCCCGCCGTCTGGGGAAACGGCTTGTGGGGTTCTGTGGGTGGGGCCGGGCGATCTTTATTCACTAGAAGGCCTAGTTCAATTGTGCCTATTTAAGTCCTGTCGCCTATGTATTTCTGTGATGGTCGTCACAGTTGCGCGTGATTGGCATCATCCGAATTGCGGTTCCCTCTGACCGGGCGGGCTCGCGCCGGGCCCATGTGCCTGACTTTGTCGGCGTCACAGTTGCCTGTGACCGAAATCACCGCCCGATTCGTGGGTGCTTCTTACACTCATTGTTGAGCGAGACGAAAGCTCTCATTTCATTCTGGAGATCGATTCATTATGGCCTATGTAATCACTGATTCCTGCATCAAGGACTCCCTGTGCGTCGAGGTTTGCCCCACCGATTGCATCCATCCCAAGCAGGACGAGCCGGGTTTCGAAGCCGCCACTCAGATGTATGTGGACCCCGAAGGCTGCATCGACTGCGGCGCCTGTATCCCGGTCTGCACGTCCGATTCGATGCATGCCCTCGAAGATGTGCCGGAGGAGAAGAAAGATTTCATCGAGAAGAACGCGGCCTTCTACAAGCATTGATCTACAAGCATTGCTTCGAGAGAAGCACGGCTTGTCCGCTCCGCAATCGTCGGGCGTTGGATGTAGGTGAACCAGCCCTCCAACGCCCGGTGATTGTCTCTCCCCGCGCTTTCCCACCTGCTCGCGTTGACTTTCATCCGCGTTCCCCGTTATCGTTGCGGGCGCTATGAACGTCGTAAAAGCGACCCGCCTTTTCGAGGAGTGGCTGGGCCATCGTACCGATCTGGTCAAAAAGGATCTGGAACTCAAACACACCAGCATGCGGGCGGCGGTCTTCCCCTTTCTGCGTGCTACCTTCTACCGCTGGGTGCAAATCTGGCCGGAGGTGTGTCCCGATCTCGCCAAGGGCCCGCAAGTGCTGGCAGTTGGCGACCTGCACGTGGAAAATTTTGGCACTTGGCGCGACGTGGAAGGGCGTCTGATCTGGGGTGTCAATGACTTTGACGAAGCTCACCCCATGTCGTATGCCAACGATCTGGTCCGCCTGGCGGTGAGCGCTCACCTTGCTTCAGAAGCCGGGCACTTGTCTCTGAAGCACAAGGATATCTGCGATTCCGTCCTCGAGGGCTATCGCGAAGGATTGCGTTCCGGGGGAATGCCGTTCGTCCTGGGCGAGAATAACGATTGGCTGCGTCAGATCGCGGAGAGCGAACTGCGCGATCCGGTCCACTTCTGGGCGAAAATGGATGCCCTGCCGACTGTGAAGGGGGACGTGCCGATCAGTGCGATCGACGCGCTCGAGCACCTGATGCCTGCCCGGGACTTGCTTTATCGCTTGGCTCGTCGCGTAGCGGGTCTGGGAAGCCTGGGACACGCGCGCTATGTCGCCATCGCCGACTGGCACGGCGGCAGAATCGCCCGCGAGGCCAAGGCCCTGGTTTCGTCCGCATGCTTCTGGGCAAAGGATCATCAAGGGCCGTCTGAGATTCTGTATCAGACGATTATCAGCCTGGCGGTGCGATGTCTCGACCCATTTGTTCAGTTACGCGGACGCTGGATTGTGCGGAGACTGAGTCCGCATTGCTCGCGCATCGAACTAGCCACGCTTCGGGCGCCGGGCAAGGAATTGCGCTTGCTTCGCGCCATGGGATGGGAAACCGCAAACATCCATCTCGGAACCAAGACTGCCCGCAAGCCTATCCTCAGCCAACTACAAAAGCAGAAGGCGAAGTGGTTGCATGAGGCCGCGCAAGAGATGGTGAAGCCCGTCCGCGAAGACTGGAAGACGTGGAGAAAGAGTGGATACGCGTAAGCGGAGCGCCCGCCTAGGCAGCTCCCCCGCGCGCGTTGCCTGCCGCTGCAGCCACGCCCAACACGGGCCGCCGCAGCGGAGCCAGGGCGATTCCGTTAGCCCTGTCATAGATCAACGTCCAGTGTGTGGCGCAGTCATCGCACAGCCAGTAGTGCTCCACACAGCGTTGCTGTTGGCGGGCACGAACAAAAGGAGGCACCGCGGCTTCTCCCGGTTTGTTCATGCGGCCCGTCTCGACCAGAAACAGCTTGCCATCTCTGAGCCTGAGGAAGGGTTTGCAACACTGGGAATTGGCGCATCGGCTGAGCATATTCTTACTGCTTCCTGCCCGGCCAAGAACACTCTCGGCGAGCCACTGGATTCTGAATCACAAGCACTTCACATGCCACCGGGGCTTCTCTGATGCGCTCTGGGGATTGTGTATATCCGAGACTAGTCCGGAAGTCATTTTTCTTCTACTTTGCCGACTAATCGGCAACATCGCCGATACTCCGTCGGCGATTCCTTGCCTGTGCTCCTTTTGGCCAGCTACCATCAGTCGTATGCCCAAGGTCCTGCTCTGTCCACCGAATTATTTCGATGTCGTCGATCAGAAAAACCCCTACATGTCGAGAGAATCCGCAGTCGACCGAGTAAAAGCGCGCACCCAGTGGGAAAATCTCTGTAGCGTTTTGCAACAGAGCGGGTGTGAGGTCGAAACCATCGATCCGGTGGAAGACCTCGAAGACATGGTCTTCGCCGCCAATCAGGTTTTTGTTGGTGAGAAAATTGGCTACGGAAGATTTGTGGTGCCCAGTCGCATGGTGTACGCATCCCGCCAGCGCGAAGTGCCGTATTTTGCGAACTGGTGCCGGGCGCGAGACTACCGGGTGATCGATCTCGACTTCGGCGATGACTACCTGGAAGGCCACGGCGATTTGCTCTGGCATCCCGACGGATCCCGCATCTACGGCGGCTATGGTTTTCGCAGCACGCGCGGAGGCATAGAGAAATTCGCTGCTGCGATGTCTGAAATGGGAATTCCAGTCGTGCCCTTGCAGTTAGACGATCCTTATTGCTACCACCTCGACACTTGCCTCTGCCCGCTCAACAATGAAGCGGCATTGGTTTTTCCGGGGGCGTATTCCAGTGAGGCTCTTGCCTCTCTTCATAAATTCTGGAAGCGGGTTCACCTGCTCACCGCCGATGAGGCCCATCGCTTCATGGGCAATGGGATCGTCGTCAACGGCAGCTATATCACTCCCTGCGTCACACCTCCGCTGGAAGCGATTCTTCATCAGGAGGGACTGAACCCCGTGATCGTCGAAACCACCGAGTTCGAAAAAGCGGGCGGCAGTTGCTTCTGTATGAAGACATTCTTGCCCTGATAATCCAAGCGGTTATAAGATTCTGCACACCGGCGATTCGAGAAGCGGCATCCTTGCCGCGTTTTCCACACCCGGAACCAGTGCCGCTACTTTCTCCTCCTTCGCTATCTGGTTACCTTCATTAGCACCATGCTAGAAGCGAGGGTTCTGCAATTATGTTTGGCAAGACTGTGTACGGCACGGCTTTCCAGGATGTCAATTTTGTCCCTTTGCAGTCTGCCGCTTTCTGCGTGCAGTGTGAACTGATCAGCAATAACAGCAGGCCCTATTGCCTGGCGTGCGGGAGTCATGCCCTGCTCGGTCTTTCCCGTGTGTTGGGCGGGTCGATGCGCAACCAGCAGACTGCGCATCTCATCACCGACATTGAACTCAACGACCTCGTGCGCGATTTGCTGCGCACGGTGCCTGAAGCTGAGGTTTTCGGTGTGACCGATCATATCCGTATGCCATCGCTGGCCCTGCGCAGCCAGCTTCGCGTCGCCAACGCCGCACATCCCGTCTCCGGTTTCCGGGCCGTGTCCTTGAGTGACGAAGCCGAGATCCATCCTGCGGAACTGCATCTTGAGCCGGCTATCAGCGCGATTACCGAACGCGCCCGGCATTTGACCGGCGCCACCGGAGCGGCCATCGCTCTGCGAGCCGGGGATGAAATCGTGTGCCGGGCCCGCGCCGGTCGAACTGCTCCTGACCTCGGGGTTCGTCTGCAAACCGACGCCGGCATCTCCGCCGAAGCGGTGCGCTCCGGCGAGATTATGCTTTGTCACGACGCCGAGCGTAACCCACGCGTGGACCTGGCCAGTTGCCGCCGTCTCGGAGTCCGCTCGATTCTGGTATCGCCCTTGCGTCACTACCGCCGCACCCTGGGCGTTTTCGAAGTGTTGTCCTCGTCCCCTGGGGCCTTCGACGAGCGCGATGTGGCTACCATGCAGCTGCTTTCGAGCCTGATGGTGGCGGCGATCTCCCGCATCTCCAGCCTGCGCCAGGCGCAAATCCTGGGCCGATCCGGCTAGCTTGCCCCGTACGGGGGGTGCGCCAGTCGGGAAGGGCTCCGCCTGTTATCTTTCTAATTTTCTTCGTTGCTCACTTTTCCATGATTCGCGTTAATATGGAGCAACAAGAACTCGGCCCTTTCCACATGGCTGCATTGAACTCGGCGTTACAACCGGTTTCACCCAACCGTCGCCGGCGTGTGCGACACAAGATCCAGACGCCCGCGTATGCCACATTCACTGCGCAATCCAACGGCGCGATGCTCGATCTGCACGAGATCGTCGACATCAGCGAAGACGGAGTTGCGCTTCAGTGCCATTCGCCCCTGGAAGTCGAAACGCGCGTGAATTTGTGCCTGGATCTGGCCGACTGCGCGGAACACATTTACACGACCGGGCTGGTGATCTGGTCGAATGCTGCGGGACGCTCCGGTCTCCGTTTTTCCGAGTTATCTCCAGATTCTTTGTCCCGATTGCGGGAGTGGCTCTTCGTGAATGTGATGGCCGGAGTGGCCAACGGTGAGGCCCAAATTGGCGCTCTTGCCGGATCCCTGGAATATCTTCCTCCACGTCCCAACTACAGCGATACCCTCGCGGCCGTCACCGCTGTGCAGCGGCAGGTGGAGGCACTGGGTTCCGATCTTGCCGGGGCTCTGCAATTGGTTGCCGAACGCGCCCAAACTTTGGTTCGTGCTTCAGGTGCGGCCATCGCGTTGGCGGAGGCAGATCCGGCTTCCATGGTCTGTCGCGCCAGTTCCGGTCCGGATGCGCCGCCGGTTGGCGCCCGCTTGCAGGTGGGATCTGGTTTTTCCGGGGAGTGCGTGAAGACCGGAACGCTGCTCCGCTGCGATGATACCGAGGTCGATGTTCGAGTGGATAGAGAGAGTTGCCGTGCGCTGGGCATTCGCTCGATGCTCGCGGTTCCCGTGCGCGTGAGCGAGAAATCGATCGGAATTGTCGAGGTTTTCTCGGGTCAGCCGGATACGTTTTCTGACACCGACGGAGCGGTACTGCTGCGCCTCGCGGAGACTGTGCTGGCCGCTGTCAACCGGGCCGCTCGCGCCGAGGATCTCCCGCCGCTGGCCGCTGCAACGGCTGAGAACCGGTTTGCGCCGACACCGGGAAGTGTGCTCTTCGCTTCCGTGCCCGGGAAAGAAAATGAAACGGAAAGTTCGGAAGAGAAAATCTCCGGCGGCATCAGCCTGCCGCGTTCGCACCTGATTCTTCTCATTTGTGCCGCCGCCGTGATCGCGATGGTTCTCGGCTACAATCTCGCTCCGTTGATTCAGAGCAAGCTGCAGGAGCGCGGGCACATCCCCATACAGACTGTGCTTGCTTCGTCTCAAGCGCCGAAGCCAGACCCTGCGCCGGTTCCTCCAGCCATCGAGACTGTATCCTTCGAGCTAATGCGGCAGATGGCGCAGAATGGCGATCCCGTCGCCGAGAATGCCTTCGGCCTTCGCTATTTGCAGGGGGACGAAAAGAACGGAATCGGGCGGGACGAGAAACAAGCCTTCCGCTGGTTCAGCCGGGCAGCAAATCATGGCAGCCTCGCGGCCCAAGCCAAGTTAGGACTTCTTTACTGGGGCGGACGGGGCGTATCCAAGGACGTGAATCAGGCCTATTTCTGGACTGTGCTGGCCCGCGCTCGCGGCGACCAGGAGAATAGAGATCTCGCAGCGGTTCTGGCCTCTGGTATGACCCGAACCCAGGCCGCAGCGATCGAACAGGAAGCCGACTTCTGGCTCCAACAGCACATGGCGAAGAAGCCAGTCGCGGGCCACTGAAGTCCGACCGCGAAGTCGGATGCCGCAACATCTCTCGCTTGCCGCGCGCTAGAATGTCTCTAGAGGTTTCTGTGCCCACCCTCCGCAATGTCCTAGACCAGAGAGTCCGCGAGGCGGACGCCTCTCTCTACGAAAAACTCGACAACCACCGCGTGCGGTGTTTTTCCTGCGGTCATTGCTGCCCGATTCCCGAAGGCCAGCCTGGCGTGTGCAAAGTCCGCTACAACCGCGGTGGCACGCTCTACGTCCCGTGGGGTTACACCGCTGGAATGCAATGCGATCCCATCGAAAAAAAGCCGTTCTTCCACGCCCATCCCGGCGCTCTGGCGTACAGCTTCGGCATGCTAGGCTGCGATCTCCACTGCGGGTACTGTCAGAACTGGGTCACGTCGCAAGCCCTGCGCGATCCGAATGCTGTGTCGCCGCCGCTGGAAGCAACTCCCGAAGCCCTGGTTCGCGATGCCCTCGACCAAGGCGCGAGAGTTCTGGTCAGCACCTACAATGAGCCGCTGATCACCAGCGAATGGGCTGTAGCCGTTTTTGAGGAAGCCAGGGCCAACGGCCTTCTTACGGGATTTGTTTCCAACGGCAACGGCACTCCGCAGGTGCTCGAATACTTACGTCCCTGGCTCGACCTCTACAAAGTTGATCTCAAGAGTTTCGACGATCGTCACTATCATGAACTCGGCGGACGCATTGGTCCGATCCTCGACAGCATTCGGCGTATCCATCAAATGGGATTGTGGCTTGAGATTGTTACGCTGCTCATCCCCGGCTTCAACGACTCCGCCGACGAACTGCGGCGCCTCACGGAATTCCTCGCGGGCATCTCGCCCGACATTCCGTGGCACGTGACTGCATTCCACGCGGACTACAAAATGCAGGGAGAAGACCAGCGCGATACGACCCCCGAAGATTTATTGCGCGCCGCCGAAATCGGTCAAGACGCGGGACTGCGTTACATCTATGCGGGCAATCTTCCCGGCATGGTCGGCCATTGGGAAGATACGCGTTGCCCCAAGTGCAGTGAGACCCTGATCAGCAGGTACGGATATTTTATTCAAGACTACCGCCTGACTCCCGAAGGCCGCTGTCCCCGCTGTTCCAGCCAAATTCCCGGCCGTTGGGCCGCTCAATTCGATGGCCAGATCACATCCCGTCCTTTCTCTCCGCACAAACGCTCCCGTTTATTTACAATCACAAGTCGTTGAAACCTTGCTATGTAAGGATCCTGAGTATGTGGGGACAGCGCCCTCGGCTGTCCGCCGGGCGCAGCCCGGCAGCAGTTGCGGCAATGCCTGATGCGGAGAATACCGATCCTCGCCCTCTCTGGAGTGCTTAGTCTCGTACTCTCGTCCTGTTCTCCGCGCGACTTCCTGACGCGCCGTCTCGCTGCCGACCTGATCTCCGCTTCCGAGGCGTTCAAGACGCCACAGCACTTCACGCTTCAGATGGGAACCGTCGCCAACAAAGACTATGTTTCGCCTGAATCTCTTGTTCTTCAACAGCACGGCTGGATCTCAGCGAATAAGGCCCCTTGTTCCCCCGGTCTGACGCCGCCCTGCTGGGACGTTCTGCTGACTCCTTCGGGTGTGGACACGGTTCGAACCTTGATTCCCGCTGAAGAGGCCGACAAAGCCCTGCTCTTCATTCCGGTCGCAAAGAGGGAGCTCTTGGGCGTGACGGGCATCAGCAAGCAGGGCAACCTGGCCGAGGTCGACTTCACGTGGAAATGGGTCCCCTTGAACGAAGTGGGCGCCGCGCTGTACACCGGAGACCTGCATTACAACTCTACCGTTGGGTTTCGCGAATACGATGATGGCTGGCGCATCCTCATCTCCCAGAGTGCTCCTCGCGCTGGCCAGACGCTTGAAGACGCGCTCAAGAATGCCGAGCCCGCCCAGTGACCAGCGGCGCTGCTGTGGGTATTATGGCGTCATTCGCTAACCCCCAGTCACAAGTTTGCCTCGGACGAATCCAGCGTTGTATAACCCTTCTTCCCACCAGGAACCTATGCGAATCCTAAGAACCGCCTTCATCTTCGTAATCGTCGCGAGTTGTGCGCTGATCGTCGCGGCTCAAAGCAAACCCAAACTCACCCTCGACGAGTTTTTCAACTCCGTCAGCTTTCCCGCGCTTGAGATTTCGCCCGACGGCAATTCAGTCGTGATCGGAACCGAGCGCGCCGACTGGGACCAACAAATCTTCCGCAACGACCTGTGGCTCTATCACGACGACGGCAAAGCCGGCTCTCTCATTCAGTTGACGCAATCCGGGCACGATTCGGAGCCAAAGTGGTCTCCGGATGGACGCTGGATTGCTTTTCTCTCCGAGCGCAAGGCGGCCCCCGAGAAGGGCGGCGATTCCGACTCGGATTCTGATTCTGATTCAAAGGACGAAGCCGCCCAGGTCTACCTCATCTCGCCCAGCGGTGGCGAAGCCTTCCCCGTGACTCAGGGCGAAGAAGAGGTCCACACCTTTTCGTGGTCGGCGGATTCGCAGACGATTTACTACGCTACGCGGCATCCGTGGAGCAAGACGCAGAAAGACGACTATAAGAAAGAGTGGAAGGATGTGGTTCAGTATCGCACCGCCGAGCGTGGCGATACCATTTTCGCTCTCGATCTTTCCGTCGCTCTGGCCCGCCACGCGGCCGCACCGGCCAAGGTGAAGAAGAAGGACGGCGATCCCAACAAGGAACCGGATCTGACTCCCGGCGCCGACGCCATCGCCACCACTCCGTTGCGCGTCGACGGTCTGGTCACTTCGCCCGATGGCCGCAAACTCGCATTTGTGAGCAACGCGATCAACCAGCGCCAGGAAAAGTACGAAGACGTCGAAGTCAATACCGTCGATTTGGGTGTAGCGCGGACCCGCCCGGAGCGAGAGTCGAAGGGGCCCTCGCCCGCGACTGCCGGCAGTAACGCAGACGCCGGCTTGGCCGAACCTCGCCGCGTCACGACCAACCAAGCGGTGGAGGTCCGTCCGCGCTGGGCCAGCGACAGCCGCCACATCTTCTTCAGCGTCGAAGTGGGAGACGTATCGGGCCCCTACCGCGACCTGCAGCCGCATCTGTATTGGGTCGATACCGAGTCCGGTGCGATCGAACAATGGAGCAAAGATTTCATTGGTCCCCTCGAGCACTATTCCGTTGCCGCTGATTCGGTGCTGACTTCTGCGCGCCTCGGCACTGAAGTGCAGATGTATTCCGCGGGCAAGCCTTCCCAACCGCTGCACCGCCTCAGCGGATGGCCTGGCACGTATGCCCGCATCTCGGCCGCTGACCACTCGCCGCGCATGGCATTTGTGTACTCTTCGCTGGGCAAGCCCGAAGAAGTCTATCTCGCAGACAGCGCGGCCAAACTCGATCAAGCCCGTCCCATCTCTTCATTCAACCAACTCTTCACCGAACGCGAGCTTCCCCAAGGCAAGCCCTATCAGTGGAAGGCCGACGACGGCATCACGGTCGAAGGAATGCTGATTTATCCTCCGGGCAAATTCGAAGCCAAGCACCTGCCCATGTTGACTTTCATCCACGGTGGACCCGCCGACGCTGACGGTAATCACTTCGAAGCCGACTGGTACCAGTGGGCCGAGCTCGCCGCCACCAACGGCTGGCTGGTCTTTGAGCCCAACTACCGCGGATCCACCGGATACGGCGACAAGTTCCTGATGCAGATCGTGCCGCAGATCGTCTCGCGCCCGGGCAAGGACATTCTCGAAGGCGTCGACGCGCTGGTGAAAGACGCCATCGCCGATCCCGATCGTCTCGCCATCGGCGGCTACAGCTATGGCGGCTACATGACCAACTGGCTCATCACCCAGACCACGCGCTTCAAGGCCGCAGTCACAGGCGCGGGCGCGGTCGAGCACATCGGCAACTGGGGCAACGACGACACCACCTACGACGACGCCTACTTCCTCGGCGGACGTCCCTGGGAGGCCCAGCAGCGCTATCACGACGAAGCCGCCATTTTTCAAATCGACAAAGTCCGCACGCCCACGCACATGGTCGCCGGAGCCGCCGACATCCGCGTCGCCGTGATGGAAGATTACCTGCTCGAACACGCGCTCTACTCGCTGGGCATCCCAAACAAGCTGCTGGTGTTTCCGGGCGAAGGCCACAGCCTAAGCAAGAATCCCTGGCACGGCAAAATCAAAGTCCGTGAAGAGTTGAAGTGGCTGCAAAAGTACGGCGGCGTGCCGGCTTCGAACTGATCGCAACTCAACCAGACTTATCAACCAGCCCTGTCATCCTGAGGCCCGCGCTTTCTGCGGGCCGAAGGATCTGCTAGGTTCTTCGCTTCGCTCAGAATGACAAGTATGGCGAGATCGACACCTCCAATTTTTTTCGTGCTTTCTCCTAAAATCTTGATTCATAAGCACTTGCCCCGGAGGGATACCTCTGATCTCCGCAAAATCCTGAGCCGCAAGGACTTACAGCTAAAATCTTCTGCGACAAGGACTTAGCTGCGGACTGAGAGCCGCTCCGGGGATCGGTGGCGGCGAACTTGTTGGGAGAACCCTCGCGCATGTAGTGAGCTTGCGCTGTCTGGAATTCTCAGTAAAGGTCGTTCGTCACAGGAATCGAGATTTTTATTGTGGAGGGCTGTGGAAAAAGACATGATTTGAAATGCCGTAGTGAGTGTCCCGCCAGTCCGCGACTTTCCCATGTTGAGCCAAACAATCGGGGTACGTCCCGTCTGTCCCCGGTTTTCCCCGTGTCCGGTTTTCCCGCAGAAAAAATCCCCAGGTGTTCAAGGCAGTTGCATCCGGAGTGAGGAACGCAGGGTCCCTCGACTCCGGTGAGCCGCTCAAAGTGCGAGCGTCTCACCTCCGCTCGGGATGACAAATCTGAGAACTGAGAACTGAGAACTGAGGACTGGAAGCTACTTCGTCGCGCTCGCGACCTTCACCCCGTGCGAACTGGCTGCATACCGCGCAATCCCTTTGTACAGCGCTTCGGCGATTTGCTCGCGGTAGCCGTCGCTGCGCAGTTTCTGCTCGTCGGTGGGACTGCTGACGAACGAAACTTCCGCCAGAATTCCCGGCATCGCGCTTTCGGTAAGGACGACGAAGCCGGCTTCCTTGATGCCGCGGTCGCGCAGGCCGGGATTTTGCATGGAGAGCGTCCCGTACAGCGAGCGCTGAACGCTGGCCGCCAGCCGCCGCGATTGCTCGATCCTCTCGTGCAAGTCTGCTGGCGAAAGCGATGCTGTCACGGGATTCTTGGCGCCGCTGGCACTGCCATGGGTGTCGACATCTTTCGAACGAGACTCATTAGAACCCGCTTCTTTTGAACCGGGCGCCGAGAAGAAGTTTGTGTAGTAGGTTTCCACGCCGCGCGCCGACGGCAGGTCGCTGTAATTGGCGTGTACCGACACGAACAAGTCGGCCTGCGACTGGTTGGCGATGCTGGCGCGCTCGTCCAGAGGAATATAGTTGTCATCCTGCCGGGTGTAGATCACTTCCATCCCGAGCCGGCTTTCGAGCAGCTTACCCAGCCTCTCGGCAATTTCGAGGACCAGGTCTTTTTCCAGCAAGCCGCGACGCCCCACCGTTCCCAGGTCCCAGCCACCGTGGCCGGCATCGACCACGATGCGCATCTTGGGCACGCGCGCCCGCAACTGCAAGTCTTCTTTGGTGGGCGGAGGAATCAGGATCGCCAGCTTGTGCTTTTCCGCTTCGGTAGCGTTCGGGAACAGGTTCACTGCGCCTTTGGGAGTCGCCCCGATCTTGCGCACTTCGACCACCAGCCGGTACGGGTTAGGCTCCAGGCTCACGGAGAAAGTTGAGTTCGCCTTCGTCTCCAGAACAATGCGCGTCATACCAGCCACGGGCTGCGCCATGCGGACACGACTCACCATCTTCTCGCCCACTTCTATCGACTTTCCGATCAGGTCGGGAGCGAGTTGGGTGTCGCGCAAATCGAAATAGATGCGATCCGGGCCGGACAGGCGGTGTGCCTCATATTGCACCTGGTCTTCGAGATCGAGAACCACCGTGCTGGAATCGGCCGACGACCAGTGGCGCACGCCGGTGACTCGCGGAAACTTGGACAACTCCTGCGCGGAAGCGGGCGAATTGGCTGGCTCGCCGGCATCGGAAATCGCCTCCGAAGCTTCGTTCGCGTCGGTTGCGGGGGGCGCAGGCGCAGTTGCAGTTGGAGGAGCAACGGATGCGTCTTTCGCAATCGCGCCGGCCGGCGTGACGGGCATCTTCTCCGTGTGGATCATCGCGCTGCTGAGCTGCGCCGTCTTCAGCTTCCACCAGACGCCACCGGCGAACGCTGCGGTAATCACAACGCATATCAGCAGAATCAGAGCAATCGGCCTGCGTTTTTCGGCCTCCGGTTCCCGCGCGGCGATTTTGAATTGAGGAGCAATTGCGGCCGCCACGGCGGTTGCGAGCTTGGGAGTTTTTTCGACTACCTGCTTTTCCGGAATGGCTGGCGCCGCAACGGAGGCGACTTTCGCTTCGATCGGCTTCTTATCCAGCTTTTTATCAACGCCGGGGACAACCGGAACGGGAACAGAGGGTGCGACGTGCGCAACCGGCGGCGGTTCGATGGCGGCGGGCGCCTTCGCCAAATGCAGAGCCGGTTGCAACTCGGTCGCCGCGACCTGTGCCGACTCGGCGAAGCGATCTTCATCCTCCGGTTTTAGCGCCCCCAACACTAGTTCCGCCAGCAGGCTTAGATTGCGAACGTCGCTATCATTAAACCCAAATGGCCACGCGGAGAACGCCTCCAGCACGCCAATCACGCGCCGCCGCCCGCACAGTGGAACCGCCACCATGGAGCGCGCTCCCAGCTTGCGGCAGGCCTGCACGTTCACCCTGGGATCGGTCTCGGTGTCATCGCAATTCACGATCTGCGCAGTGCGGAAGCAGGCTCCTGAGAATGCAGAATCGCGGTCGATGCGCGCGCCGACGTCGGGCCGCACGGTGCCGGCTGACGCCCGCAGGACAATCTCATTGTTTTCCGCAAGGGCGATGGCTAGACCATCCGCGCCCGTAATCGCCACCGCTCGTTGCGCGACGAGTTGAAGCACTTCATCGAGAACGAACTGCTCTCCCTGCTCAAACTCCGCGACCGGAACGCCTGCATCGAACCCGTTGTTCCGGGCGGCCAGGGCTTTTCTGCGGCGAACCTGATCGTGCAGCGCCGAGTAAGCCAGCAACGCCTGCAGCGCGTCGCGTTGCGATGGTTTCGTGGGATCTTGCGCAGGATAATCGGAAACGGTGGAGGCGCTCTGTTCCCGTGGCCAGGCAGGCACACCAACCCCGGCGAACGGAGTGGTTGCGTCCAAGTCCGGCTTGGTGGTGGTGGTCGCCATTCGGAGACAGTTCACTTGTAAGTTATCGAGGTTTGGCTGGAGTTGCAATTACCTGGGCATGCCCCCTTGGCCATGTACTTTGGTAAGCCATCTTCCTCCGTTCTGCGCCACCCCGACCACAGTCCGACAGTTCGCTTTGTGCTGCTGCTGGACGGAACCATACCAGATACTAAGGACGCGCGGGACCGGGAATAAGATTGCCAAGATAGGGGTTCTGGCCGACCAGCGATCGGCGGTGTAATCATGGACGCAGGCCTAGCTCCCGCGCGACAAGCCCGGGCTCGCCACAGACACGAACTTCACACGCTAATCTATGTCACCGTCGACCAGGCGAACGGCGGCATTGTTCGCGATATCAGTCACGAAGGCATCGGGGTGCAGGTGGTGGCTGCGGTTCGTCCGCTGCAGCAATTGAGCGTGCGTTTCGAATTATTCCACCCGCGTGTGCGCGTGGAAACCCTGGGCGAGGTCACGTGGGCAACGCGCTCCGGACAGTGCGGCATCCGCTTCCTCGACATCTCGCCAAGGATGGCGCGCCAGATCGATGAATGGATTTTCGGGAACCTGCTCGAAGGGTTTGCACTGCATTCTGAGCGGGCGGGCTCCCTGTTTGCCGGATCAGCGTTTGCCGAATCCCCCTCGGCGTTGCTCGACGCGGATGCGGGCGAGGAATACGATGGGTTGATGGTTTCCGCGGCTCCTGTCAACGTTATCGAGTTGCCGATGAGGCGCGATCCCTTGGAACCGGCTCAAGCGCGCGATGACAGTACCGAGACTCGTCCCCCGGCATTGTCTGAATTAGACTGGCTCTCGCAGCCGCTTTCCGGTCGTGGACTCATCTGGACCATCAATACCCTGGTGATGGTGGCAGCTCTCCTACTGTTCGCATTGGTTTTTCTCTCGATCACTGGTGAACCTCCACGATGGCCGCTAGCGGTGGCGGGCGCAACCGCAGTTTTTGTCGCCGTGCTGTATTGGGGATTCTTTCAGCTATTTGGAGGAGCAAGCCCCGGTGCAAGATTAGCCCGCATGGCCGGATGGGATCTTGAGGAAAACGAGGAAGCGACAGACACTCGCTTTCGCTGAAGCCTCTGGCGCCCGATGCCTGTTAATTCGCAAAATACTGCTGCGCCAGCCAAAGCTGCAGCGTTCGCTGCTGTTGCGCCGCCAGCTTCACGAAGCGGACACCAAGATTTCCGCGCTTGTCCTGCCACGCGATTTCAGCCTTTGCCTTCAATCGCATCCTGGCGCCGGGGAGCTCGAATGAAACTTGCAGCGCCTTCGCGGTCGCGACGAGATCAGTGGTGTGAATCTGCATGCCACCCTGGCTTAGGTTGACGAGGTACGCGTCCATCGCTTTGCGTCCCTTGCAGCTCAACGAGACCGGCACTTCCAGACCGGTGCGGTGATACCGCAGACGTCCGTCGAGGATCATGTTGCGCGCCGCGGAAAGCGTGCGCACGGCCTGTTCCACAGAAATCGGCTTCTCGAAGGCAAACAGCGCTCCGGTTTCATCCAGGCTGTGCTGACACTGCGGCCCGCCCATGATGACCAGCGGAATTGTTCGCGGCTGTCGTTCCGCGCTTTGCAGTTCGCGCAGGAATTGGGAGCTGCCATTCAGATCGCAGTCCACGATGAGAGCGTCGATCTTCGACTTCGCTAGCCGGGCTAGAGCCCGCTGGGGTTCGTTTTCCACGGCAACGTCCATCTGCAGACCGCCGAGGATGCATTCCAGAACACTGACTTCCTGCCAGTCGCGCGAAACCACCATCGAGGAAAGTGTCATGTCCTCACTCTAGCCATGTTGGTAATCGGGCCGTAGATAACTAACGTAATGGCGGCATCCGGCTCTCGGCTTTCGGAAGTGCTATCGACGAAAGGGCCACTATCGAGCTGCTCATCGGGCTTTGAGTGTAAAGGCCTGTCACTGACAATTGGGCCGACGTTATACTCCTTTCCATACAGTCCACCGGTCCCAAGGCCATGCCACTTCTTGAACCGGCTAGCGGCGTTTCGCAGTCGCAACGGCGTTTCGACCGAATTGCTCCAACTGTCCTTGCGCTCGCTGGGATTGCACTCGGGTGTTTCTTTGCAATCCAGTTAACGCACATCCCCTCGGGGTATGTCGCATCGTATGTGACCCTGTCTGTTGTCGCGTCAACGGCGCTCCTCGGACTTCTCGGAGCCATACTCCTCCTTCACTGGCGCACGCACCGACTGGGCGTAGGCTTAATAGTGGCGGGGCTACTCACGTTAGCTGCATACGAACTGGGGTGGAGAGTGCTATTGAAGTTGGATCGCATTCCTTGGCATCCGCCTGCAATTCAACTGGTCGCTGGACAGCGGGCAAGGGTGATAATTCGGTTTCGGAGTGGCATGACACAACAGCAGGTCAATGACTTTGTGTCTTCAAAGTTGTCGTTTCTACCGGATTGGGCTGACTCGCTGGCAGGCTTACCGGCAAGCGAAACAAACGGGCAGTTGGGCTTGACGCTGACTGTCAGCGTTACCGCCTATGGTGGCGGGCGGTCCGCCGTGGGGAGCAGGATGCTTGCTGAGAACGTTAGCGGCTTTATGGTCGCGATGCGCCGCGATCCCAGAGTTTCGGCTGTGGAACTGCAGAACCATCCCTAATGCCGTGAATTGATGATAAATCGCCTTAACACTCAATGACCAGCGGTCAAAACGTGTAATCGCCATCTGATTACATCAGCTATCATGTGACAGTTGCCAAGGATCTGCTAGCGCTACGAACTTAAGTCTGCTTTGGGGGACCGCTATGAGCATGGCATCAACGTGTCTTCTCCTCCCACAAAAGACTTCTGTTGCCACCGAGGGTCCGAGGCCCCGCAAGTGGCGGATCCGGGTAATGCATTCGACCGGCTTGGTTGCCATCAGTATTGCACTCGCCAGTTGCGGCGGCGGATCGGGCGGCCAATCGAAACAGCAATCTCAGGCGCAGTTTTTCGTGGAGCCGAACCCGCAGGCGCCGCTGATCATGCCGGGAAGTTCGCAGCAACTTCCGATCACAGTGCTGCCTGTTCTCGGTAGCAGGTGGAACGGGACGGTGGACGTCACTATTACGGGACCCTCGGGAGTAACGGTGTCGCCGAGCACGTTTTCCGTGAACACGACGCAGAGCAACGGAAACACCGTGGCCCTGGCCGCAGCCAATCCCTTAGCGAGTGGCGTATACACGTTCACTGTCAGGGGCACGAGCGGGGGCATGACCGCCACCGCTCTTCTTGCGGTTGCAGTAGTCCAGCCGCCACCGGTTCCGACACCACTGCAAGCGAACATTCTGTATAGTTTCACATCCCAGGAGGGAAATCCGGCCGGTCCGTTAGTGGCTGACAGCGCTGGCCATCTGTACGGCGTGGCAGGTTTGGAGATATACAAACTCTCTTATGTGAATGGGGCGTGGCAAGAGAGTGTGCTTTACACCTTTCCTCAGGTGGATACCGGACCGGAGCCATACGGTTCCTTGGTAATCGATTCTTCGGGCAATTTGTATGGCGTGACTGCGGAAGGAGGATCCACCAATTGCGGTCCTCCGGGTTGTGGAATGGTGTACGAGCTTAGTCCAACGGCATCGGGCTGGCAACCCACGATCCTATACAGCTTCTTGGGCGGTGCCGACGGCTATGAGCCCGGCCCTGGGTTGGTAATGGACAAGGCTGGGAACATCTACGGAACGACGCGATATGGCGGCTATTCCGGAGGTCCCTGCATCAGCGGGGGGTGCGGCACGGTGTTCACCTTAACTCAATCCCAAGGGGACTGGCAGCACACAGTCATTTACACGTTTCAGGGCCTGACAGAAGGCTTCACGCCCAACACCGTTCTGATTTTGGACCAGCAAGGAAACCTCTACGGCACGTCCGAAGGTGAGGGATATCAATCCTCCGGACAGGGCGGAAATTCGACTTGCTTTGACGGATGCGGGACCGTTTTCGAACTGACGAAATCTGGAGGCGGATGGCAGGAACAAACGATCTACAGCTTCGTCGGTATTGGAACCGATGGAGCGGATCCGACCGGCGTTGTTATGGATTCGACGGGCAATCTGTACGGAGCCACCAACATCGGAGGGTTCACCAACATGCAGTGTGGCGGCTCGATTGGGAACGTGTTCGAACTCAGTGCGGGAGGAGGCAGTTGGAACATCACCCAGCTTTCTTATTTTCTAGGTTGCGACTTTGGCTCCGGGCCTCTGAATCTGATTCGTGACTCCATTGGGAATCTGTATGGCGTGGCAGAGGGAGGGGTTCCGGGCTGCGCATTCGACTTGGGATGCGGCGTGGTATTTAAGCTGTCCCAGACGGGACAAGAGTGGGACATGACTGAGGTTGACGATTTTCCGGGTGGCGCTGGTGGTGATACTCCGTGGGCCGTGACGCTGGTTGGAGGCAAGCTGTATGGAGTAACCACGCAGGGAGGCGCATCTGGTTCAGGGACGGTCTTCGAGATTACGCCTTGACGCACTGTCATAGACAATTCGATTTGTTAGCTGGGGACTCTGGGCTGTGGCGAAGATTTTGTCGCAGACTGTTGATAAATCCCTGATTACACTCACAACAGGGTTCCAGGAAACGATGGCTGCTTGAGTTTTGTCAATTCGTTGACGGAATTCTTCCTCTCGTCGACACTTCTAAAATCCGGCGCTCGTACTTACTTCCCCCGATACCACTCCACCGTGCGCCGCAGGCCTTCCTCAAAATCTACTTTGGTTTTGTAACCGAGACCGGCTTCGGCCTTCGAGATGTCGGCGAGGGAATGTTTGATGTCGCCGCCGCGCTCCGGGCCATACCTGGGCTGTCCGGCATAGGACGTCAGACTTTGCAGCATCTTGAATGTTTCATTGAGGGTGATTCTGCGTCCCGTGGCAACATTGAAGACTTGTCCCGCAGCCTGGGCTGCGGGCGCTTTGCAGGCCAGCAGATTCGCCTCGACTGCGTTGTCGATGTAAGTGAAGTCGCGACTCTGCTCGCCGTCGCCGAAGATGGCGGGCTGTTCGCCATGCAGCATCTGGGTGATGAACTTCGCCAGCACGCCCGAATAGGGCGACGATGGATCCTGCCGCGGCCCGAAGATGTTGAAGTACCGCAAGGCCACGGTCTCGAGCTGGTAGCAGCGGTAAAAAGAAATCATGTAGTGCTCGCTCGCCAGCTTGGCCACGGCATAGGGCGAAATCGGATCGGGCTTCATGGCTTCGTGCTTCGGCAGCGTCGGTGTGTCGCCGTACGCGGAAGACGACGCCGCATACACCACGCGCTTTACTTTTGCATCGCGCGCCGCCACCAGGACGTTGACCGTGCCGTCGATGTTGGCCCGGTTGCTGCCCAGCGGGTCCAGGACGGATTTGGGTACGGAAGGAATCGCGGCCTGATGCAGGACGAAGTCCACTCCGGCGCAAGCCTTGTGCATCGCTTCCAGGTCGAGAATGTCAGCCTCGCGGAAGTCGATGCGATCCAATATTTCCGCGATATTTTCCCGGTTGCCGGTTGAAAAGTTGTCGACGCCGCGCACCTTCTCGCCGCGAGAAAGCAGCGCCCGAGCCAGCGACGATCCGATAAAGCCGCCTATGCCAGTAATGAGATAGAGAGCCATGCCCTTTCATCATAGCGAAGGAAACAGACTTCGAGCGTAAGAGAATTGGTTCCAGCGGCATCCGAAACTGGGAATGCGAGACACTGCGAAATCTGCGACAGGCCGGCCATGGCTTCACTGGCGGCCGGGGCAAACGCCTTCACCGCTTTATATCGAGGTTCTGACTCTGGCGCAGGATTTTAAGAAAGTCTTCCCGCATCAGCATCTGGCGGTTTTCGAAGAACTCAGTGAGCGCCCGCACCGCCGCAGCGGGATCAGCGATCACAGGCGCCCCCGTGCCCCGTGCCCCGCCGGGGGGAAGCGATGAGGACATTCGAGGTCCCATGACGATAGTCGTCCGAGAGATTGTGCTCAGCAGTCCTCTCAATTGCTCCAGGTTCTGCTCCGACATTTCCACGAAAGCGATTCCCATGCCGAGATAGGGGTAGTTCACGCGAACGTTGCCCTCGGTCTCTACTCGGAAGCCGTTGGCTTCCAGTTTCATGTGCAGAATAGTTCCCACCGGATAAGTGGCCTGCGCTTCCACGTAACAGCCATGAAGGCTCACGTCGCTGAAGGTAGCCCAAGTCCGAACTTCGCGGCCGTCCTCGCGCAGTTCGGCGCTTCCTTCGCACTTGTAGCGTGGGCTGCGCCGCTTTTCCGCTCCTTGAAATCGTTCGCCGGAGTCAGTTGCGGCAGCACTGGAGTCGGCACGCTTCTCCGAACCCGCGTTCCGGGCTGGCGCTGCCGCAGTCGCGGCGACGGGACCGACTGACTGTTTCAAGGCCCTCAGATAAGCGACGCCTTCGTTGGTTTCCTCTGCCATGGCGGCCCGATGCAGTTTCCGTGTAGTCGAAGGTCAACCTCGCTGCTCCTCAGAATCAGGCGGAGCGTGGCGAGGAACCCTAATGTCTCTATCGGGACAAACAGGTTCAAACATTAGTCACGGGACCGTGAATGCGCCATTAAGAGTCTTCTAATCGAGAGGCGTGCCCGAGGAGGCTTCCGCGGTCGACATCTGCTGGGCTACTTGCCGGATCTGCTTCCACAGTTCGTCGCGTCCGGCGCCGCTCTTAGCCGAGAAGGGAAGCAGGCGGGCCGCGGGATACTCCTGGGTTAAGGTGCGGAGTGTGTTGTGGAGTTGATTGTTCGAGAGCCGGTCGCTTTTGGTGGCCACCAGCAGGAAGTCGCGATCCGAGGCGCTGAGAAAGTCCAACAGCTGCCGGTCACTCTGTTGCGGGGGAACGTTGGCATCCACCAGCACGACGCACAAGCCCAGGGTGGGGCGCTCATTGAGGTAGGGCTCGATGAACTTCGGCCATTCCTGCGAAATTTCGCGCGAAATCTTGGCATACCCGTAGCCGGGGAGATCCGCAAAAATCAGCTCGGGGCGCGGTTTTCCCGGCCAGCGTATCTCGAAAAAGTTAATGCTGCGGGTGCGGCCGGGAGTCGAACTGGTATGCGCCAGCTTGGAGCCGACCAGGGAGTTGATCACGCTCGATTTGCCGACATTGGAACGGCCGAGAAATGCGATCTCCGGCAGGCTGGGAACAGGGAATTGCGCGGCATCGGTCGCCGCCGTCAGAAACCGGGAGAGAACCCTCATGCTCAAGTTTGCAACGCGGGAGCGGAACTTGGCAAGCCGGAACGCTCGCAAGGCGTGATCGCTTGCTTCTCTTCAACTCCTCTTGATTCCGAGATCGCCGAAAACTTGAGTGCACGGGGGAACTGCGGTAACCAGCACGGTATCGCCGGTGACGGTTGCCGAGTCAACCTCCTCTCACAGGAGCCGATTGAGTCAGTAGCAGCGGCGGCGACTGAAAGTACCGTCACTTGTACTGGAAAGCGCAACTCAGCCGCGCGATTGGCATGGAGACGCAAATGGAGAACATCCGGAAGACGACGCTCGAAATGCACACCCTGCTGCTTTGCGCAGACGTTCAGTTTTTGGGAATCACCCGGACTGTCCTCAACCAACTCCAAGTGACGCCGAAGATTGCGGGCGGCTGTGACGCGGCTCTGGCCCTGATTGGGCAGCACGAATTTGACGTAATCATTGTGGACTGGCGCGAAATCGACAACCTCGGAGACTTCCTTAGCGCCCTTCGTAAATCGAAGCTGAACCACGAGTGCGTTCTAGTCGCAATCATGCGCGACCTGCTGGACCTGCGCCAGGCATTCGCGGCGGGAGTTCACTTCCTGATTCACAAGCCGGCCTCGGCCGTTCAGATCGAACGCTGCCTGCGCGCGGCCTACTGTGCGACTGTGGTGCGGCGTCGCAAGCACCACCGCGAGCCGGTCAACATCGTAGCGTCGCTCTGCACTCGTACTCAGCCATTTACCGAAGCGACGGTGGTGAATCTGAGTGAAGGCGGAGTTGGGCTCCAGATCGATCCCCACGATGACATGGCGGGTGTAGCGCTGGGCGCGGGCGACGAAGTCGATCTTCGTTTCGCCCTGCCCGAGACCAAGGAGATCCTTCACACCACGGGAAGGGTGGTCTGGACGACTACCCACGCTTGCGGCATCCGGTTCAATTACATTCCCGACGACGAGCGCCAGGCTCTCGAACAGTGGCTGACGGCTTGTGTCGAGCGCTCCCTGGCGGATTTGTGCGAGCGGATGCGCTCCGCGTGCGCGTAGAGACTTTGCTTGCAACGTCTCTCTCACCATCGTTTGCAATGCGGCTGGCGAAGACGTAGCAGGCAAGCTACGTCTCTACGACTACGGGTGGGCGGCGGGACTCTCGCCAGTGCTGGAGGTCAAAGGCGCGATCGGTTGCGCGGCTGAAACTTCCTTCTGGATTCAGTCGCTGGTTCCCAGGTTAGCGTACCGGATCACGACGAAACTGCTTGCTCAAGGTGAGCGCCTGATGCTGGTATGACGATCCTATGTTCGTGCCGTATATCTTGTCCGGACGTGACAACAGGTGCATATAGTTCAGGCGACCCACGAGTTGCCCGTGTTCGATCAAGAACGGAACCTCGTGGGCTCGAACTTCGAGCACCGCGCGGGTTCCCTTGATCTCACTGGAACCATATCCAAAACCAGGATCGAAGAACCCCGCATAGTGAATGCGAAATTCGCCATCCGCAGGGTCGAAGGGAACCATTTCGGCTGCGAAGTCAGGCGGAACGCGCACCCGTTCCCGAGACGCGAGAATATAAAAGTCACCCGGCTCAAGGATCAGATTCTTATTCGCGTTCTGATGGCGAACCTCCCAGAACTCCTCGGTCGAATAAAAGTTAATCCGATCCAGCTCGATTACCGGAGCATACCGCTTCGCCTTGTAGGCAACGATCTCGTTCGATTCAGAGGCTTCGAGATTGACGGTAACTCGCAGGCCCCGTTGGAGCAGCGCCTTGCCCGGGCTACCTTCATCCATATAAACAAGAGGCTCCTCTTGATCCAAGCCTTTGATCGTACTGTCACCGGATCGCGGACTTCCTTGCACGAGCCGCAGTTGACTCAGCCGCATCCCCGCCCGAATGGCGACGGTGAAAGTGCGAGATACAACTTCCGCGTACAGCTTCCCCTTATACCCCTGCGGCACACTATCGAACTCGGTACCGTAGTCCGTAATCAGGCGCGTGAAAATGTCGAGGCGTCCTGTCGTGCTCTTGGGGTTGGCCTTTCCGGAAATATTTTCCGGTAAGTTCAGCTCTTCCAGCAGAGGGATGATGTAAACGCAGTCCTTTTCGAAGACGGGGGCACCAGTCAGATCGATTCGTGCCATGCGGAGATCTTTGATTTTTGATTCGACCGTGCATTTCGGTCCAGGCAGAAAACTCGCCCGAACCCGGTGCGCCATGTCACCTAACCGCAAGTCGAGACTCGCTGGCTGGATATGGTCGGGGTCAATCGCGCGCGCCGCGCTAATGTTTCCACGGGCGATCAAGGTGCTGATTTCTTGCGAGGGGAGAATTCCCGTGGTGCGGGGGTGAGGCGGTTCGATTGGCGATTCCGAACCGTTTTCAAAAGCAATCTGACTTTGGTTCGATGCGGACATCTTCAGGATTCCCCGCGCCTCTTCATCGCTTCCGAGATCCGACTTGCCCTCTCCACCAGTTCATGCTGGTGGAAGCTGGCATGACAACCCAGACTGCAGAAACCACCTGTGCTCTTCTGCCCACTCGACGCGCTGCCCATCGGGAATCTGCTTACCGCACTTTGGAGAGCTGTTCGTCTCCCAGATTGAAGCAGGTCGAAGTGGACTTTCGCAGGAACGTGCGCATCCGTTTGCTTTTACTGGTGCGCCGCCGGGCTGTCGGCGGTGCTGGAAGTCAAAGGCGCGATCGGTTGGACGGCTTCTTCATCCAACGTCGGCAGCGGAGATTCCAGAGCGATCTGCAGGACCTGGTCCATCGTATCTACGAAATGAAGCTTCATGGCATTGCGCAGATTTTCCGGCACTTCGGCCACGTCTTTTTCGTTGTCCTTGGGCAGAATCACTTCGAACAATCCGGCGCGATGGGCCGCGAGCAGTTTCTCTTTGAGCCCGCCGATGGGCAGAACCTTGCCGCGCAGCGTGATCTCGCCGGTCATGGCCAAATCGCGACGCACGGGAATTTTGCTTAGGGCACTGGAGATTGCAGTGGCAATTGTGATGCCCGCCGAGGGTCCGTCCTTGGGAATGGCGCCTTCGGGAACGTGCACATGAAGATCAAGATTGCGGTAGAAGTCGCGGCTCAGGCCGAGTCGTTGCGCGCGCGATCGCACATACGACATGGCCGCCTGGGCTGATTCCTGCATAACGTCGCCGAGTTTGCCAGTCAGCGTCAGTTTGCCCTTACCGTCGACGACACTCGCCTCGGTGCTCAGGATCGAGCCGCCGACTTCGGTCCAGGCCAGGCCGGTAACCAGGCCGACTTCGCTCTTCTCATGTGCCAAAGTATCGCGGAACTTGATCACGCCCAGGAAGTCGTTGACGTTCTCGCCGGTGACGGTGATGTTATAGTTCTCGCCCTCTTTGACGACCTTGCGGGCGACTTTCCGGCAGACGTTGCCGATTTCGCGCTCCAGATTCCGTACACCCGCTTCCCGAGTATAGGAGCGGATAAGACCGGTGATGGCTTCGTCGGTGAACTTGATATTTTTTTCCGACAGGCCCGCGGCCAACATCTGCTTCTTGACCAGAAACTGCTTGGCGATCTCGACTTTTTCCTGCTCGGTGTAGCCGTGGAGGCGGAGCACTTCCATGCGGTCCTGCAGCGCCGGGGGAATGGTGTGCATCACATTTGCGGTGGCGACGAAGAACACCTGCGAGAGATCGTATTCCACGTCGAGGTAGTGATCGACGAACATGAAGTTCTGTTCGGGATCGAGCACTTCGAGCAGCGCCGCCGACGGATCCCCGCGGAAGTCCATGGACATCTTGTCGACTTCATCCAGCATGAAGACCGGGTTCTTGGTGCCCGCTTTCTTCATCATCTGAATGATCTGACCGGGTAGAGCGCCGATGTAAGTGCGCCGGTGGCCGCGAATCTCGGCCTCGTCGCGCACGCCGCCCAGCGACATGCGGACGAACTTGCGTCCGGTGGCTTTGGCAATCGACATTCCCAGCGAAGTTTTGCCTACGCCGGGAGGTCCAACGAAGCACAGGATTGATCCCTTGGGATTCTTGACCAGTTGCCGGACCGCCAGGAACTCGAGGATGCGCTCCTTGATCTTCTCCAGGCCATAGTGATCTTCGTTCAGAACTTTCTCGGCGCGGGAAATATTGCGAATCTCTTTGGAGCGCTTTTTCCAGGGCACGGCCAGCAGCCAGTCGAGATAGTTGCGCGAAACCGTGGACTCCGCCGACATGGGCGGCATGGCTTCCAGCTTTTTCAATTCCTGCAGGGACTTGTCCTTGACTTCCTTCGGCATGCCCGCGGATTCGATCTTCTTCTTCAGTTCGTCGAATTCGCTCTTTTCACCCCGGCCCAGTTCCTTCTGGATGGCCTTGATCTTCTCGTTGAGGTAATACTCTTTCTGCGCCTTCTCCATCTGCCGCTTCACGCGCGATTGGATGGTTCGGTCCACGTTCAACTTCTCGATCTCGATGTCGAGCACGTCGGCAATGCGGGTCAGGCGTTCGGCCGGGTCGAAAATTTCCAGCAGTTCCTGCTTCTCTTCGATCGAGAGTTGCAGGTTGGCGGAGATTACATCGGTCAGTTTGGCCGGATCTTCCATGCGCACGGCCGAAATCATGGTTTCGTAGTTCAGTGCCTGGCACAGCTTCACATACTGCTCGAACAGAGTGGTGACGCGCTGCATGCCGGCTTCCAGGGCCTGGTTGCCCTCGGTCGCGTAACGTGCGACCCGGACTGTGGCCTGCATGTATCCGTCGGTGTCGACGACCTGCAGAATCTTGCCGCGCTCCACTCCTTCGACCAGCACCTTGATGTTGCCGTCGGGCAGTTTCAGGCTCTGCACAATGTTGACGATCGTGCCCACCTGGTAAATCTCGTTGGCCTTGGGCTCATCGATCGAGGCGTCATGCTGGGTGGCGAGGAAAATCTTCTTGTCCGCCGCCAGCGCCTCTTCCAAGGCCCGTACGCTCGATTCGCGGCCCACCACGAATGGAGTCATCATGAAGGGAAAGATGACCACGTCCCGAATGGGCATCATGGGCAGCTTCTTTGATTCGAACTTTTCCTTAGATGTGGTCACTGAGTCTCCCTAGGATGACGGCCAACATACACCCCACAAGAATTCTACCTGTTCCGGCGGCCCCGCGCTCGTAGAGAGTGCGCTGCCGGCGGACGAAGCCAGCTACGTCTCTACGATACCTACCCTGCCTTCTCCATCACGGTGGCAAACGAAGCACTGCGTTTTTCCACCATTTCCCGTGTCACTTCAAACTCTTTCACTTTCTTCTGGCTCGGCAGGTTGAACATCAGATCGAGCATGAGTTCTTCCAGAATCATGCGTAACCCGCGGGCTCCCACTTTGCGCGCCATGGCCTGCCGGGCGATCGCCCGCAGAGCATCGTCGCTGAACTTCAGCCGCACGTTCTCGAACTCAAACAGCCGCTGGTATTGCTTGACGATGGCATTTTTCGGCCGAGTCAGGATTTCGATGAGAGCGAACTCATCCAGATCTTCCAGCATGCCCACGACCGGCAATCGGCCCACGAATTCAGGAATCAGCCCGAATTTGATCAGGTCTTCCGGCTGGATCTCGGTCAACAATTCCTGCGTACGCTTTTTCGAATTGCTCCCGTCTTCCTTCTCCGCATCTTCGCCACCTCGAAAACCGAGGGATTTCTTGCCGATTCTGCGGGAAATGATCTTGTCGAGTCCCACGAAGGCTCCGCCGCAAATGAAGAGGATGTTCGTCGTGTCCACCGGAGTGAATTCCTGATGCGGGTGCTTGCGCCCGCCCTGCGGCGGAACGTTGGCAATTGTGCCTTCCAGAATCTTCAACAGTGCCTGCTGCACGCCTTCGCCGGAAACGTCGCGGGTGATCGACGGATTTTCATCCTTCCGCCCGATCTTGTCGACTTCATCGATGTAAATGATGCCGGTCTGGGTGCGGCTGACGTCTCCGTCGGCAGCCTGCAGCAACTTGAGGATGATGTTCTCGACATCTTCGCCAACGTAGCCGGCCTCGGTGAGCGTGGTCGCATCGACGATGGCAAAGGGCACATCCAGCATGCGTGCCAGGGTCTGAGCCAGAAGCGTCTTGCCAGTCCCCGTCGGGCCGATCAGCATGATGTTCGACTTGGTCAGTTCGATCCCGTCGCCGGTTTTCTGCCGGTTCATGAAAATGCGCTTGTAGTGGTTGTAAACGGCGACGGCCAGCTTCTTCTTGGTCTGCTCCTGCCCAATCACGTACTCATCGAGGAAGGTCTTCACTTCCTGAGGTTTGGGCAGTTGGTTCGGCGTGCTGGCCTGGGGAGTCGCCGTGCGGTCGTCTTCCAGAATCGAGTTGCAGACCGCCACGCACTCATCGCAAATGTAGGCGCGCGGATAATCGCTGGGCGACGAGATCAGTTTCGCTACCGCATCCTGCGATTTGTGGCAGAACGAACAGCGTAGAATCTCGTCGGAGCCCGACTTGGTTTTCACTCGGCTCTACTCCTTGAATATTTCTTCGGCATGACCAGGACCCACCGTCCTTCGACTGCTTCCGTCAATAGACGCCGACTTCCGTCAGGCGCGAAGGCAGATCATACCGCTTTTGCCGTCTTATAGATGATATCGTCGATGATTCCGTATTCCTTAGCCTGCTGTGCGTTCATGATGAAGTCGCGTTCCACGTCCTTTTCCACCTTGTCCAGTTTCTGCCCGCTGTGCTTCGAGAGTAACTGGTTCGTAATCTCCCGCATACGCAGGATTTCCCGGGCGTGGATGTCAATGTCGGTGGCTTGTCCCGACAACCCGCCCATCGAGGGCTGATGTATTAGAATTCGAGAATTCGGAAGTGCCAATCTCTTTTTGGCTTCGCCTGATGCCAATAGTAACGCGGCCATCGAGGCGGCTTGGCCCACGCACAGGGTCATCACGTCATTTTTCACGTACTGCATGGTGTCATAAATTGCCATGCCGGCCGTAATCGAGCCACCCGGAGAGTTGATGTACAGCTGGATGTCTTTCTCGGGATCTTCCTGAGCCAGAAACAACATTTGGGCGATGACCAGGTTGGCGATATTGTCGTCAATGGGCGTGCCGATGAAGATAATGTTGTCGCGCAGCAGCCGGGAATAGATGTCGTAGGCGCGTTCGCCCCGCCCGGTCTGCTCAATGACCATGGGGACCAGCATCATTTGCGGGTCTTTATTCTGCCAATCATTCTGCTTCACATTCACCTGCCACACTCCGCCCCGACGCAACGCTTATCTTGCATGGGGAGGGTCGAAGAGGTCCGGTCGTTAATTACTAACTACGCGGACTGGTGATACAGAAAATCGAGGGTCTTTTCGCTGCGGATTCTGTTTCGGATTCTATCGAGGCCCCCATCCTGTGTCAAACGAGCGCGGACCGCTTCCGGAGTCTGTTTGCTCTGTTTGGCCAGGGCTGCAATCTCGTGATTCACTTCGTCCTCCCCGACCTCGATTTTTTCCAGCTCCGCGACGCGTTCCAGTAACAATGACGACTTCACATCCTGCACCGCCTGGTCCCGCTGACCCGCTCGCAAGCGGGGCAGATCCATTTTTTTCAGATCCTCCATCTTCATGCCCTGAGCCGCCAGCGCGCGCAGGCCGCGTTCCAGGCGCAGATCGATCTGGCGGTCGACCAGCGACTCGGGCACTTCAAACTCATTGCGCTTGACCAGTTCGGTGACCAGCTTGTCTTTGGCTTCGCGCTCGGCATCGTGCTTCCGTTCCGCCTGCATGTTCTCGCGAATCTGCTTGCGCACCTGGTCGAGGCTGGTGAACTCGCCGAGTTCCTTGGCGAAATCGTCGTTCAGTTCGGGCAGGTTCTTCTGCTTGATCGCCTGAATCTTCACCGTGTAAACGAAAGTCTTGCCAGCCAGGCGCTTGTCGGCAACGTCCTCGGGATAGCTGACCTCGAACTCACGCTCATCTCCCGCATTGGCGCCGCGCAGGTTCTCCGTGAACTCAGGTACGGTGTTCTTACCCCCGATTTCGATCAGGACCTCATCCATGTGCACCGGCTTGGCCGTGCCGTCGTCCTCTTTCGGCTTCCCATCCATCGACGACTGAGCGAAGTCGCCAGCGGCCAGCGGACGTCCTTCCACTGACGTATAGGTGGCGTGCTGCTCTTGAACGCTGTTCACCGCTTCGTCCACTTCTTCGTCCTTTACAACGATCTCGGGGTGGTCGGCACGAAGCTCCTTATAGCCTTCGACCACGATTTCGGGCATGATTTCGAAGCTGGCCTTGAAGCGCAGGGGTTCGCCGTCATGAATGTGCAGGTCGGTGACGCGCGGTTGTGACACCGGAATCATCCCCTGCTTTTCCGCTTCTTTGCGGAAGTAGCGCGGGACCAGAGCCTCGACGACATCGCTTTTCAGGTCTTCCTTGAATCGCTGCCGGATGATGGACGCGGGCACGTGGCCGGTGCGAAACCCGGGAAGCCGTGCCACCTTCTGGTATTTCTGGATAATCATTTCCAGCTCGCGAGTAACTTCCTCGGTGGGGATTTCGACCGAAATCTCGCGTTTGACGCCGTCTTTGTTCTTCGCGTCGACCGTTTCTGTGGGACTCACGTTTACCCTTTCGGCTTGCCTTGCCACGTCCGGCATGAACGGGATCCTCGAACCGCGGGCCAATCCTGTTCACATGCCGTTAATCTTGAGTGTAAAGACTTAGGGAGAGCAGCGTCAAACGATGGGGCGGTCATTTGTTCCTAAGCCGTTAGTCGCAGGCCCAGAACCGGAATTCGTAGAGACTGCTTGCAACATCTCTGCCTGCGGCACCTCGAAACCATGAGTACGCGATGCTGCAGGCAGGGACGTAGCAAGCCGCGTCTCTACGATGTGATGTAATGGCCGGGTGAACTGGCTTACCATCCTCAACCGCGAAGTCGTGGCCTGTACGCGCTGCCCGCGTCTGGTCGCGTACCGCCAGGAAGTGGCCCGGGTAAAGCGCCGCGCCTATCTCAGCTGGGAATACTGGGGCAAGCCCGTGCCAGGCTTCGGCGACCCTTATGCGCGCGTGCTCATCATGGGGCTAGCTCCCGGCGCGCACGGCTCGAACCGCACTGGACGCCCGTTCACCGGCGACGCCTCCGGCAAGTTCATGTATCCCGTGCTGCACGAGACTGGATTTGCCAGCCAGCCTACGGCCGTCGACCGCAACGACGGCATGGAGTTGAAGGATCTCTATATTACAGCCGCCGTCCGTTGCGCTCCGCCGGACAACAAGCCGCTGCCTCAGGAACTGGAAGCCTGCTCGTGCTTTCTCGACCGCGAGTTGGCAGGATTAAAGGACGTGAAGGTTGTAGTCGCCCTGGGGAAGATCGGCTTCGATGCGTACTTGAACTACCTGAAGCGCCAGAGCGGGCTCGCCAGCAAGAAAAGCTATGTCTTCAAACACGGCGCCAACTACCGGATGCCCGACGGCAAGATATTGCTCGCCTCATACCATCCGTCAAACCAGAACACGCAGACGGGCAAACTCACGCGCAAAATGTTCGTAGAAATCTTTCAAGCGGCGGCAAGAATTGCCGATGGATCAGTTGAGGCGCCGCCTGTGCCGGATCGTCCGCCCTTTCCCCGCTAGGGGTATAGCCCAAAAGGCTGGGCTGCGAACCGGGGCGGCGCCGTTTTTCTTGTGTGGCGCGGGCGCCCTCGCCCGCGCAAACTCTACCGCGAATTCCCCATCTTCACGAGCGTTCTGCTGGCGGCACCGCCGGTTCTCCCTGGCACTGTTGGCGGTGCGGGCAGGCGGGCGGGGGCGCCCGCCCCACATGAACTACCGCAGCTTCGTCACTGTCACCTCAAGCTGAAACTGGCGCTTGGAGTTGGGATCGTCCACGCTGCCCACGACCATCGGCTTGCCTGGCAAGGCCAACGTGCTGGCGTTAATTTTGAATTGCCGTACCACTGGCCGGGACTCGTGTCCCGTTCCTTGGTCTGGAATCGCGAAATTGCTGATGTCGGCCCGCACAGAAAGCGGTATGCCATCGGGGCGCTCTCCGATTTTGCACCAGATACTGGTGCCGACGTCCATGTACTGAAACTGCTCGTGCCCGGATTCGACGGGGACCCGAGTACCAATCTTGATTTCGTTGGCATCGTCGCCGTTCAGGTTGAGCGAGTACTGGCGGGTGTTGATCTTCTTGCCGTCCTCCAGTTCGTTTACCGAAAAGTCGAGGCGGTAGGCGTGCACTGGCTTCTCCCGTTCGGCCGCAGCAGCAGACTCCGCATTTTGTTTTGCTTCGGCTTTTGTCTTCTCGTAGGTGGCTTGCGCCGCCTCCTGCGCATACCCCGCTGCCCCCAAACAAGTCATGAATCCCAGAATCACAATTGTCCAAATCGTTATTGCCTTGCGCATGATCCGTCTCCTTGAGTTTTATCTGTCTGTCCGGTCGTAATTTCGTTCGTCCGAGTCCGTACCCCTGTCGCCCGACGGAAAACCGTTCATCTCTTCGAGTTGATCCTGCCTTAGCGCCTCCGTTCTTGCCCGCGCGATCAACACGGCTCGTTCCGGATACTCCGCAACGTAGGCCTGCAGAAGCTTCTCTTGCTCGCTTAAGGGCCGAGGCGACGGGAACTGGTCCAGCTTTGGATTGCCTGCCATCACGACGCCGGATCGAGGATGACGAGCGGCAGTTCGTATCGCGCCGCGCTCTCGGAAGTGAACCGGGCTCGCCTTACCCTTCGACCGGGCTTGCGTCGCTGGCGCCTTGACAGCCGGTGTCGCAGTCGCAGGGTGATTCGCCACAACCGGATGAGGCGGTCTGTCCGATTTCCAAGCGAGAGTTACCGCCACGATGACCATCGCCGCCAACGCGGCCATCACGCTCCAGCGCCACCACGCGCGATCCGGAACCCGTGCCCGCTCAGCACGCACGGCGGCCAGTACCCGTTCTTCCAGGCCTGCTCTCGGCTCAGCCGCCGCGTACTTCGCAAGAGCTTTATCCAGTACGCGATCAAGTTCTTCTTGTTTCCTGTCCGCCATGGTTCTCACCATTTCCTGCCCATCCGTCCCGCCAACTTCTCCCGCAGTATCTGCCGCGCCCGGAAGACTCTCGATCGCACCGCCGCTTCGTTGATGCCCAGCGTCGCGGCGACCTCTCTGGGCGACATCTCTTCGATCGTCGACAGGATTAATGGCTCGCGCAGCTTCTCAGGGAGCGTCGCGATCATCCGCTCCAGTGCCGCGCTGACCTGAGTGCCGTGCACGCTCTGATCCGCCGGAGTGTCGGAAGAAGCCACGTCCGCGATCGGCTTCTCAGGATCCCCCAGGGGAATCTCCCGCGTCCGGCCCCGCTGCTTGCTCCGGTCTACGGCGACGCGCCAGGCGATTCGCGCCAGCCACGTCTTCGGGTCATTCACCGCCGCGAGCTTCGGACTGTAGCGCAGCACCCGAATAAAGGTTTCCTGTGTGGCGTCTTCGGCGTCGTGGTGGCGGCGCAGCACGGCATAGGCGATGCGGTAGACCAGCCGTGAGTGCTCCCTGACCAGGGCCTCAAGCATCTCGTCCTGACTGCGCTCGATCGTCGCCGCTATGCTCAGGATCGCGTCTCCCGCCACCACTTGTCTGCCCTCACTCATGAAGACCGTCCAGAAGCGCGCTTTGTTCAGGAATTGTTTTGGAAGAACGGCAGTGCAAACATTGCTTGCAGAGCTAACAAACCAAGAAGAAGCAGATTCCTCGCTCCGCTCGGAATGACAAATCGGGAGGGATTCGTTCTGACAACTGGGTACCGGCAACTGGGTACCGGCAACTGAGCAACGGCAACTGAGTACCGGTACCGGCAACTGAGTCTTAGAAGCCGACCATCACGGGTTCCGGATCCAGCCGGACGCCCCAGATTTCCTCGACGCGCTGCTGGATGTGATCCTTCAAGGCAAGCACCTCGTCGGCGGTGGCTCCTCCGCGATTCACAATAGCCAGCGCATGTTTGCTCGAAATGCCGACTTTGCCAAAGCCGTATCCGCGGGCGAATCCGGATCGCTCCACCAGCCATGCTGCGGAAACTTTCTTGCTCTTCTCCAGGGCGGGATAGCTGGGCAGAGTCAATCCCTTTTCCGCCGCTCGTTTCTTCAAGTCCTGATGCTGCTCTGGGGAAATCACGGGGTTCTTGAAAAACGACCCCGCGCTCTGGCAATCGGGATCCCCGGCAACAATGAGCATTCCCTTCAGCGCGCGGATGTGCCGCACCGCCTCGCGCGTCTCAGCAAGATTGGGCGAGGTCTCGCGGCCCTCGAAGTGCCGTTTCAAATCGGCATAGCCGATGCGCGGCTCGCCCCCGGGCGTAAGCGCGTAGGCGACGCGCAGAATAACGAACCGTCCGCGCTCGGTCGTATTAAAAATGCTGGAGCGGTAAGTGAAGCCGCAGGCTTCGCGGCACAGCTCGCGCACCTGGCTGTCTTTCAGATCGAGCACTTCGACTGACTCGATCGTCTCCGACACTTCCTGGCTATAGGCGCCTACATTCTGTACCGGCGTGCCACCCACGCTGCCCGGAATGCCGCTCAGGCATTCGACGCCCGCGCAGTGCGCCATAACGGCGTGCGACACGAAGCGGTCCCAGGACTCGCCAGCACCAATGTCGAACCGAGCTTTGCCTTCGATGTCGCCCGAGCGGCGCTCGATGCCAGCGATCGCGACCTTCAGGACCAGTCCGGGCCAGCCGCTATCCGCCACGAGCAGATTACTGCCGCCTCCCAGAATGAAGAGAGGCAGGTTCTTCGATCGCGCGAGTGCTACCGCTTCCTGTACATCCCCGATTGACCTGGCTTCCACGAAGAAACGGGCGGGGCCTCCCAGCCGGAAGGTAGTCAACGGCGCCAGTGGAACATTTTCTTCGAGCAACATGGAGTCACCTTCAATATACAGAGAGGTGGTCGTAGAGATGTTGCTTGCAACCTCTCCCGCCGCCGCGAACGCGATATCACGCTACAATAGAGACACACCACGAGAGGAATAAAACTGACATGCCAATGTATCCCGAAATTATGGTCGTCCCAATGCGCGAGGAACTGACTCGCCTGGGGATCGAAGAACTCCGCACCGCCGAGGAAGTGGACCAGGCGCTGAAGAACCGGCCCGGCACGACCATGGTCGTCGTCAACTCGATTTGCGGATGCGCCGCCGGGCGCATGCGACCTGCCGTGCGGATGGCGCTGCAGAATTCCATCCAGCCCGACCATGCCTACTCCGTGTTCGCCGGGCAAGAACAGGAAGCCACCGACCGCGCCCGCGGCTATTTCACCGGGTACCCGCCGTCCTCGCCCTCAATCGCGATTTTGCGCGACGGCCAACTCGTCTACCTGATGCCGCGCCGCGACATTGAATCGCGCGAAGCCCCGGCCATCGCAGCGGACCTGAAGGCGGCATTGGATCGTCTTTGTGGGAAGCCCGTTCCAGTTCAATCGTAGGCGCACGTGGCGAGAGAGACGTAACAAGTTAGGTCTCTACGAATTGTCTCGCCCGTCCTCCCACATCTCGTAGAGACGTTGCTTGCAACGTCTTTATTGACCCGCGATCATTGCTCACTTCTTTAGCGGTTTGCGGGCCAGGAACGCCTTCACCACGATCGCGTTCGGCTGCACGCCCACCGGAATCAGCGTCAGAAGCCCATATTCGGTCGGCTCCAGCTTCCGCGCTTTGCGTTTCTGGATGACCGTCACGTCCCCCGACTGCGTATCGAGCACCAGAAGATAGTTCTCATCGGGCGTCAGCGCGAGGCCATCGGGACGGCTTCCCACGGTCAGCGTGGAGATGCGGCGGCCTATATCAATGTCATAGATCGCGACGCTATTCGAGCCGAAGTTCGTCACGTAGAGCCGCGAATTGTCGAGCGTGACCACGCCGCGGGACGGATGCTGCCCGATCTCCAGGCTGTTGCCCACTTCGTCGGTTCCGGTTTCGATGATCGAGATGCTGTCGGAATCGAAATTGCACACGACCAACTCGCCGCCGTCGGGCTTCACCGTGAGGCTGACCGGCGTGCGGCCCACGTCCAGCAGCGCCATCAGACGGTCGCTCTTCTGAGTACTGCTCTGCAGAGCAATCGAGGCAACCTGCGAAGAGCCCGAGCACGCCACGAATGCCTTGCTCGAGTCCGGCAGGATCGCGATCGCTTCCGGTTGCTGGCAGACGGGCAGCGTGGCACGCACGCGCAGGAATTTCGTATCGATCAGGGAGACGGTGTTGTCGCCGCGATTGCTGACGACGATCGTCGAGCCGTCCGGGGAGACGCGCGCCAGCCCTGGCGAAGCCCCCACGCGCACGTTGCCAATCACCAGTCGCTTCTCGAGATCAATCACACTGACGTTGGATGAGCCCGTGTTGGCCACGTAGGCGCGCCTGCCGTCCTCCGCCACATCGATGAAGTAGGGCCCGCCGTGGACTCCAATCGTCGCCGCGACAGTGTTGGTCTCGGCATCGATCACGCTCAGGTTGTTCGAGCCGGCGTTGACTACGTAGATTTCATTCTTCTTGCTGTTGGCCGCGATCCCGCTGGGCTCGCTGCCCACCGGGATGGTCTTCGACAGCGCGAACGTGCGCAGGTCAATGACGCTGACCGTGTTGCTTTTGCCATTGGTGACGTAGGCGTACTCGCGGTAGGCGGGACCGTAATCGGGCAGCGCCTGCTCGCGGAAATACCACCAGCCGAGCCCGCCGAGTATGGGAATCAGAACAGCGATGAAGAGGAGTTTTCGCAAGATGGCGTCTGCTCAGGAGAAGAGAAAGATTAGCAGAACCGAACAGGGGGTGCCGGGTGTCCCATATCTCGCCTCTTTTGCGAGATATGGGGTGCTTGACATGAGACTACTTAGGCTCGATCACCTTGAGTCCTCTAACCGATTCAAAGTGTCGCCTGTTGAAAGTCGCAACCGTGCTCCCGTGTTCCAAAGCCGTCGCTGCCACGATCAGGTCGTAGAAGCCGATCATCTTGCCCGATGACTCCAGATCGGCCCAAACGCGGGCATGTTCCAATGCAGTCGTTTCCGTGTAGGGAAGAATTCGAACCAAACTCAAGATCCTGCCAAGGTATCCTTCTCGTTCAGCTTTGAATGCGCGCGTCGCGCGTTCCACGCCGTGCCACAACTCAGCAACCGTGATCGCTGCGATCTCGAACTGTTCACTCGGCTGCGAGGCCACCCATCGCTTGAGGTCGAAGGCTTTTCTTTCGCCCTGAATGATGACATCCGTGTCCAGGACTATCGCCACCGGTTCACCGGAGGTTTCAGAATCTTGCGGGCCCGCCGCAGGTCCTTCCGCCACGCCTTCGCATTCTCAGAGGACAACTCGAACTCTCCCAGCGCCTCCGCCAATTCGCGCCCCGTACAGGTTTTTCCCCCGTCCGGTACGAGCCGGGCAACCGGGGAACCATTCTTGAGCAGAACAAACGTCACGTTCTGATAATGAGCGCGGTTCACGCAGTCCGCAAAATTGCGGGCGGCCTCGGTCACCGAGATGACCTTCTTCTTCATAAAATCAGATTATCAGATTATGCGAAGTAAGCCAAGAGTTCGTCATCGGATAGGCCTCGCAGAGCGATGGAGAGGAGTTTTCTCGACGTAGAGGCCGCAGCGACGGAAGAGAAAGATCACCCGAGCGGCGGCATGTCAATCTTCTAATACAGCCTGTAGTCAACCTCGACTTTTATGCGCACTGCTACAGGCTTTCCATCCTTGGTGGCGGGTTCAAATCTCCAGGCGCTCACAGCTTTCAGTGCTTGCTTGTCTAAGTCTTTATCTAGGCCTGACGCGATCTGAGCGTCGCGGACCTTACCCTCATCGGTTACGACGATCGAAACCACGACAGGGCCCCGGATTTTCTTCTTGCGTGCTCTATCCGTGTACTCGGGATCGGGGTGGTACACAGGTTTTGGAGCCGTCACACCGGGTACCACCTTGTCGTAAACAATTACATCGGTTTTCTGAGGCTCATTCTGCGCGAGGAGAGCACTGGCGCCGAGCACAAACGCTAGAGCACTCACGAACACGCGCGGGATTCGGGTATTTTTCATATATAGCCTCCGGAATCGAGTTCCTTGACGACCCTATTTGCTTACCGCTGCTGTCTCCCTCACTCCAATCGCCGGCACGGTTCTTCCCACGACTGCTGCGATCTGGCGCACCTGCACCATCAGTTCATCGAACTGATCGGGAAACAGCGACTGCGGACCGTCCGACAGCGCCTCATCCGGCTTGTGATGTACTTCCACCATCAATCCATCGGCACCCACGGCCACTGCCGCGCGTGACAGCGGCGTGACTTTGTTGCGCTTGCCGGTGCCGTGGCTGGGATCGACCAGAATCGGCAGATGGCTGAGCCGCTGCACCGCCGGTACCACGCTAAGATCGAGCGTGTTACGCGTGTGGTCGGCGAAGGTCCGCACGCCGCGTTCGCACAGCGCTACGTTGTAATTGCCCTCGCTTAGGATGTATTCGGCCGCCATCAGGAATTCTTCCAGTGTGGCCGACATGCCGCGCTTGAGCAGAACGGGCTTGCGGGCGCGTCCAGCACGCTTCAGCAAAGAAAAATTCTGCATGTTGCGCGCTCCGATCTGGATTACGTCGGCATACTCTTCCACCAGGTCGAGCGACTCGTGGTCGATGGCTTCGGTAATGATCTTCATCCCAAACTGCTGGCGAATTTCTGCCATGATCCGCAGGCCTTCCTCGGCCAGTCCTTGAAAAGAGTAGGGCGACGTGCGCGGCTTGTACGCGCCCCCGCGGAAAAACTGCGCGCCCGCACGAGCCACGCGTTCGGCTACGGCGAACGCTTGCTCGCGATTCTCGATGGCGCAGGGGCCGGCGACAATCGCCAGTCCCGGCCCGCCGATGGTGGCAGCGGTTCCCGGGAAACGAATGACCGTATTCTCCTGCTTGATGTCGCGGCTGACCAGTTTGTAGGGCTTCGAGACCTTGATCACTTCCTGCACGCCCGGCATCTCTTCCAGCGTGCCCTGCTCGACCTCGCCGGTATTGCCGGTGATGCCGATGGCGGTGCGTTGCGCGCCCGGCATGGAGTGCGCGCGATAGCCCAGCTTCTCAATCTTCTGGCAAACGGCGCGCACCTGCTCTTCGGTGGCTTGTGCCTGCATGACGACTAACATAATTTCACCCTAAGTCTGTTCATCTGGGAACAGCCGCCCCTTCGACTCCGCTCAGGGCAGGCTCTCGGCTGTCCGGTCGAGCGAAGCTCGACTTCTTGCGCACGGCTGCAGGAGAAGCCGCACCCCAAGTCTACCGTTCTCCGCGCCTGCACCGCAAATGAAGCAGCTCTCGTGAATCCACGGATCGTAGGGAGCATCCAAGAAAGGGTTAGCCAGATTTTTTCAGCGAATCCCGAGGAGCGTTCTTTATGAAAGCAGCAGTCGTTCCCTCCGTAAATGGCAAGTGGGAAGTAAAAGAGTGGCCGACACCGAAGGCCGGTCCCAATCAAGTTGTCATGAGAATCCACGCCAGCGGCCTGTGCTACACCGATGTGCACTTGACGCATGGTTTGTTCCCGCTCCAGTTCCCCCGCGTGCTGGGCCACGAACCCGTAGGAGAGATCGTCGAAGTCGGTCCCGGTGTCACCACGCGCAAAGTCGGAGACCGCGTCGGCGTGGGCTGGGTGCAGAAAGGTTGCGGACGCTGCGAATGGTGCCTGCGTGGCAAGAAAGAATTGTGTCAAAACAACATCTCCACCGGCATCTCAACCCAGGGCAGTCACGCCGAGTACATGCTCGCCTACGCCGACGCCACCATGCTCATTCCGGACGCGCTCAGCTACGAGCAGGCCGCCCCGATTTTCTGCGCCGGATACACGGTGTGGAGCGGGCTGCGGATTGCCGAACCAAAGCCGCACGAACGCGTAGCCGTCGTCGGCATTGGTGGGCTGGGTCACCTGGCGCTGCAATATTCGAAAGCGTCCGGCTTCGAGACCATCGCAGTGACGCAATCTAAAGACAAAGAGAAAATGATTCGCGAGATGGGTGCGGACGAAGTTGTCGCCAACGGAGAAAAGTTGATGGAGGCTGGCGGCGCCGACGTGCTCCTGGCGACCTCGAACTCCTGGGCCGCGACCGCTGAAGCCGCCAAGGGCATGCGTCCCGACGGCCGCATCATCCTGATGGGCGTGGGCCCGGAGCCGCTGAACTATACGCCCGAGCTCATGTTCAAACGCGTCCGTCTGATCGGATCGAGCCAGAACGGTCCCGAGTATCTCTACGAAGCCCTCGACTACGCCGCGAAAGGCAAAGTGAAGGTCGTCGCCGAGACCTACAAACTCGACGACATCGGCAAAGCATATGACCGCGTTGCCGATGGCAAAGTACGCTTCCGCGCCGTCATCACGATGAATTAATTGCCAAAACGGAACATTTCGTCGAGACGTTGCTTGCAACGGCTCTCTCTCCACGAGCACAGGAGCAGATAATAGCCAGAGACTTCCATGATCATCTGCTGCATGGCGACAAGGTGATCAGCGCCGTTCGCGATTACATCCGCAACAATCCCGCGAATTGGCAGATGGACAAAGAGAATTCGCCAAACCGCTCGTAGAGACGTAGCTTGCTACGTCTCACGCCGGCAGCACCGCGAACGATGGAGAGAGAGACGTTGCAAGCAACGTCTCTACGAGCAGATACTCTTCTCCATGAAGCTCTACCGCTCCCGCCACGGCATTCTCGCCGAGCACGCTGGTCGCTTCTATCCTTTGAATGCGTCTTCCTGGGACGATTTAGTGACACGCGAAGGACTGCATGACCGTCTAAAGCAGCTCATTCGCGAAATGAAGCCAGTGAATGCCTTGGTGCCGCAAGACCTGCTGCCACCCATCGGCAGCCAGGAAGTCTGGGCGGCGGGCGTCACGTACTTTCGCAGCCGCGATGCGCGAATGGAGGAGTCGAAAAACGCCGGCGGCGGAGATTTCTACGACCGCGTCTATCACGCGACGCGGCCGGAGCTGTTCTTCAAAGCGATGCCGCACCGGGTCGTGGGGTCCGACGCGAAGGTCGCGATCCGTGACGATGCTTCCTGGTCGGTGCCGGAACCCGAGTTGACATTGTTCGTCACACCCGGCGGCAAGATCGCCGGCTACACCATTGGCAACGACATGAGTTCGCGCGACATCGAAGGCGAAAATCCTCTGTACCTCCCGCAAGCCAAAGTTTACGATCGCAGTTGCGCGCTCGGGCCCAGCCTTCTGATTCGTGATGAGCCATTGTCGGTGGACACAGAGATCGCGCTGGAGATTCGCCGCGGCGGCGTGGCGGCATTCTCAGGCGCGACCACACTGAAAGAAATGAAGCGCAAGCCCGAGGAGCTGGTTGAGTACCTCTACCGCAACAACAGTTTCCCGCACGGTTGCTTTCTTCTAACCGGCACCGGCATTGTGCCTCCGGATTCGTTTACCTTGAAAGCCGGCGACGAGATCCACATTACCATTCCGCCGATCGGAACTCTGGTGAATACTGTGGGATGAAATTCCGGGAAGACGGCAGTTGTGTGGCAGCTCCGGACTTTACGGTGCGACGTGTAAAATAAGGGACTGTTTGCTGGTACCTTCCTGCTATGGCGATCGGTGAAAAAACTGCCAATGGTGTGACCAACGGTTCCGAATCCGGAGTCGCCGCGCCTCGTCCCGCGGAACGCAACGACGAGCGCTATGATGCCCAGCGCGTCGAGAGCAAGTGGTTCGAGCGCTGGCAGCAGGACGCTTCGCTCTACGCCGCCGAGCCCGACTCGACGAAGAAAAAGTACTATGTGCTCGAAATGCTGCCCTATCCCTCGGGCGCGCTGCACATGGGACACGTGCGCAACTACGCCATCGGCGACGCGCTTGCCCGCTACATGTGGATGAACGGTTACAACGTTCTTCATCCCATGGGCTGGGATTCGTTCGGCTTACCAGCGGAAAATGCGGCTATCCAGAACAACACGCCGCCACGCCAGTGGACGCTCGGCAACATCGCCAACATGAAGGCGCAAATGAAGCGCCTGGGCTTCGCCTACGACTGGTCGCGCGAGGTCACCACCTGCCTCCCGGAATACTACCGCTGGAACCAGTGGTTCCTCCTCAAGCTCTTCGAACAAGGGCTGGCTTATCGCAAGAAGAGCAAGGTGAACTGGTGCCCGAAGTGTGCAACCGTGCTCGCCAACGAGCAGGTCGTAAACGGCTGCTGCTGGCGCCACGAAGATACCGTGGTTGGACAGCGCGAACTCGAGCAGTGGTTTGTGCGCACCACCAAGTATGCCGACGAATTGCTTAGCGGTCTGGATAAGCTGGAAGGCTGGCCTGACAAAGTCCGCACCATGCAGCGCAACTGGATCGGCCGCAGCGAAGGCACGCTGGTCGATTTCAAATTGGACGGCGCGAGTGGTCCCGCGGGCGCGACCATCAGCGTTTTCACAACCCGCGTGGACACAATCTACGGCGCGACTTCGGTGCAGCTTGCGCCCGAGCATCCCATCGTCAAAGATCTTGCGGCCACAAATGCCGATCTGCGGGCGAGGGTCGACCAACTCATTGCTGAGCAGCGTAAAGCTAAAGAAACCGGAGACATCGGCGAGATCGAAAAGCACGGCGTTCCGACCGGACGTTATGCCATCAATCCCTTCAACGGAGAGAAGGTGCCTGTCTGGGTCGCCAACTATATCCTGATGGACTACGGCACCGGTGCAATCATGAGTGTGCCGGCGCACGACGAGCGCGACTACGAATTCGCCAAGAAGTACAAGCTGGAAATTCGCCTGGTCGTCGTTCCGCTCTCCAACGATCCAGAAGAGACCGTCGCGGAACCGCCGTTGCCGTTCGTGGCGCACGAAGGCATGCTGATCAATTCCGGCCCCTACACCGGCCTCAGCTGCGAAGACGCGATTCAGAAGATGTCGGCGCACGCGGAGAAAAATGGATTCGGCAAAGCGACCGTCACTTACCGCCTGAAAGACTGGGGAATTTCGCGCCAACGCTATTGGGGCACGCCCATCCCGATGCTCTATTGCGAAAAAGACGGCATCGTCCCCGTACCCGAAAAAGATTTGCCGGTGATCTTGCCCGAGAACGTCGACATCACTCTCACCGGAGGATCACCGCTCGGCAGAGTGCCGGAATTCGTCAATGCCACCTGCCCCAAGTGCGGCGGTCCGGCGCGGCGCGAGACCGATACCATGGACACGTTCGTCGATTCGTCGTGGTATTTCTATCGCTACACCGACGCGCGCAACGACCGGGCTCCGTTCGATGGCAAGATCGCGCAATACTGGTTTCCCATCGATCAATACATTGGCGGCGTTGAACATGCGATTCTGCACCTCATCTACTCGCGCTTCTGGACGAAATTCATGCGCGACCTGGGCATGATCACCAATGACGAACCCGCCGATCGTTTGTTTACGCAGGGCATGGTGATCAAAGATGGCGCCAAAATGTCAAAGAGCCTGGGCAACGTGGTCTCCCCCGACGAGATGGTCGCTCGCTACGGAGCCGACGCCGCTCGTCTCTACAGTTTGTTTGCCGCGCCGCCCGACCGCGATCTCGACTGGCAGGATTCCGGCATCGAAGGCATTCAGCGGTTCTTGGGGAGAGTCTACCGTTTTGTGGTGCGCAACTCTCATTCGTCATCTATTGGGATGCCGCCGGCAGAGACGTTGCAAGCAACGTCTCTGCGACCGGAAGCGCGGGCCGTCCAGCGCAAGCTGCACCAGACGATCAAGCGCGTCAGTGATGATTTCCAGGGGCGCTGGCATTTCAATACGTGCATCTCGGCCATCATGGAGTTGGTGAACGTGTTGTATGCGTACGAGGAGACTGTGGCGCGGACGGCCGCGAACGGAGACGGTGGCAACGCCGCTGCGGTTCACACGCCCCTTTTAGCCGAAGTGCAGTGCAGCCTGGTGCTCCTGCTCGCTCCTTTCGCGCCCTACCTCGCGCACGAACTCTGGGAGATGCTCGGCGAGAAGGGGAAGCTCCTCAAGACACCGTGGCCGAAGTTTGACCCGGCTCTGGCCAAGGAAGAGGAACTTGAGATTCCGGTGCAGATCAACGGCAAATTGCGCAGCCGCATTGTTGTGCCAGCAGATGCAACCGAAGAAACGGTCCTAGAACGCGCCCTTGCAGATGAGAAAGTGAAGGCGATGATCGCCGGCAAGCAGATCGTGAAGAAGATCTACGTTCCCGGCAAGTTGGTCAACATCGTGGTGAAGTGAGTTGTTTTTTTCCGCTGTCATCCTGAGCGAAGTGGCTGCTTCGCGAATGCGACGCAATCACTCAGTCGAAGGATCCCTGACACACTGACAAGAAGTAAGCGCCGTGAGGCGTTCTCACGACGAGGATTCGATTTCCCCGAAAGGGAGAATTCCCATCGGATCGGCCGGCGCTGTAATCGGCGTAGGGATCCTTCGACTCCGCAACGGCTCCACTTCGTGGAACCGTTGCTCCGCTCAGGACGACAGGGAAGATGACAGGGAATGAGTTATTCTGACTACACATGGCCATCTCGCCCACGGCTGAAGGGTTTCGCGCCGCGTTCCGGCGGCCGTCGCTGACGTTGGCGGAAATCATCTGGCGCTGGACTGCCGGCGCAACGGCCGCCGCCCTGTTTTTTTTCGGCCTGTTCGAATACCTCTACACGCTGCCCGTGACGAACGGCGAACTGCTTTTTCTGCGCACACGGTATCCGTACCTGGTTGGAGAAGCCATCGCTCACATTCTCCGCGGAAGCTTGAACCGCGCCGTGATGGCCGGAGTGCTGGCTGCATTGATGCTGTCGGTGCTCTGGATCGTCGCCGCATCGGTCGGGCGGATCGCGACGGTACGCGCCCTATTGGATTACTTCCGTAGAGACGTTGCTGGCAAGGTCTCTGCCGACGGCATTTCAAATGATGGTGAGAGAGACGTTGCAAGCAACGTCTCTAGGAATGATGGTCGCGGTCTTTTTTCAGCTGTGCTCAGACTCAACTTCCTGCGCGCCGCGGTGGCGCTGGCTGGAGTCTTCGGATTGATGGGCGCAGCAATCCTGGCTGGGTTCGCCTCCCCTGACGCCAATCCACAGCCAGGGCTCGCCTTCTTTCTATTCCTGCCCGTGGCGGCATTGATCTGCTGGGTGTGGTGGTGCCTGAACTGGCTATTGTCGTTGGCAGGCATGTTTGCCGTGCGCGATGGCGAGGATGCGGTGGCAGCGATCGCGGTTTCCGTTGCTTTCTGCCGCGAACGTACCGGCGCGGTTTTCGCGGTTAGCATTTGGACGGGTCTGGCGCATCTGGTCGCCTTTGTGGGGGCTACCACGGTCGCCTCGGTGCCGCTGGGCTTCGCCGGCATCGTTCCGTGGCGGTTGGTGGTTGCGGCAGAGATTCTCGTGACCCTGTCCTATTTCGCGCTTGCCGACTGGTTGTATATGGCACGTCTCGCCGGATATGTCTGCATCGCGGAAATGCCGCAGGCATTGTTGGCGCCATGGGCTGCCGCGCCGTTGCCCAAGCCGGCGCCGCCGGTCCAGACCACCATCGACCGCGATGAGCCTATTCTGAGCGATGTGCCGGGCATCATTCCGGCTTCATCCTAGGGCGTATCCAGCTACGTCTGTGCCTGCGGCATTTCGAGCGATGGCGAGAGAGACGTTGCAGGCAACGTCTCTACAAACGACAACGCTGAGGTCTTTACACTTTCTGCTCGAATCTGAGAAACTCATCCGTGGAAACCCAATCCAAGCTCAGCCAGTCTTCCCTCGGCCAGTCCATCGTTATCCTCGACTTTGGTGCGCAGTATACGCAACTGATAGCGCGCCGCATCCGCGAACAGAATGTCTTTTCCGTCGTGCTCCCCTGCACGGCTAAGCTCGATGAGGTAAGAAGCTACGCGCCCGTCGGCATCGTGCTCTCGGGAGCGCCGTGGTCGGTCTACGACAAGGACGCTCCGCCGGCCGACCCGCGCGTCTTCGAACTGGGCCTGCCCGTGCTCGGCATCTGCTATGGATTGCAATTCATGGTGCACACGCTCGGCGGCAAAGTCCGCCCCGCCGACAAGCGCGAGTACGGCCCCGCCGAAATCGATATAGTGTCGGATTCGATTCTCTTTCAGGGGCTGGCCAAGAAACTTGCTGTCTGGATGTCGCACGGCGACGAAGCGCTCGAGCTCCCGCCGGGTTTCGAACTGATGGCCAAGACTCATTACGCGGTGGCCGGGATTCAGAACACTGCGAAGAAATGGTACGCGGTCCAGTTCCATCCCGAAGTCCACCACACGCCGCAAGGCACGCAGATGCTAAGGAATTTCATCTTCCAGATTTGCGGCGCGAAGCCTACATGGACTCCGCAGCGCTTCATCGATTCGACCGTCGAGCAAGTGAAACAGCAAGTCGGCAGCGGACGCGCCATCTGCGCGCTCTCCGGTGGCGTGGATTCGTCCGTCGCAGCGGTGCTGGTCGATCGCGCGCTGCGCGATGCAAAAGGCAAATCGCGCCTGACTTGCATCTTCGTGAACAATGGCGTGCTGCGCAAGAACGAATTCGAGAAAGTACAGAAAACGCTGCGCGATAAACTCGGCCTTCACCTCGATGCCGTCGACGCCACCGACCGTTTTCTCGGAAAGCTCAAAGGCGTGAATGATCCCGAGAAGAAACGCAAGATCATTGGCAACGAATTCATCAAAGTGTTCGAGAAAGAAGCCCGCCGCATCGAGAAGAGCGAAGGCAAGGTCAAGTGGCTGGTGCAAGGTACGCTCTACCCCGACGTGATCGAGTCGCGCTCGGTGCGTGGGCCGTCGCAGGTCATCAAGTCGCACCACAACGTTGGCGGCCTACCCGAGAAGATGAAGCTCAAACTGATCGAGCCTCTGAAAGACCTGTTCAAGGACGAGGTCCGCAAGATCGGCCGCGATCTCGGCATGCCCGAAGAGATCCTGCAGCGCCAGCCTTTTCCCGGTCCGGGCCTCGCCGTGCGCGTGCTGGGAGAAGTTACCCCCGAGCGCTTGGCTGTACTGCGCGAGTGCGATGACATCGTGGTCACCGAGATCAAGGAAGCCGGCCTCTACAACAAGATCTGGCAGTCGTTCGCCGTGCTGCTGCCGGTGATGTCGGTGGGCGTGATGGGCGACATGCGCACCTACGCCTACACCTGTGCCATTCGCGCTGTCAGCTCCGAAGACGGCATGACCGCAGACTGGGTGCCGCTCCCCCACGAAGTGCTGAAGACCATCTCTACGCGGATCGTGAATGAAGTGAAAGGCGTAAACCGCGTGGTCTATGACATCACGTCGAAGCCGCCGGGGACGATTGAGTGGGAGTAGGAGCAGGCTTCGACGCTTACGTCGCTAACGATTGGCTGCTGACCCGATTCGGTTTTGTTATGCAGGTAACACAAATGTCAGCCATTTGCCCTCCAAAGGCGCGGAGCCGTTCGTTTTATAGAGGAATCGACGTCGGTGCGGGGAAATATCTAGGGATGCACAACTTGCAGCCCCAGTACCTTTTCGAACGTATTGTAGTCGCGGTCGCGGTGCAGAAGCTTGTGGCCGGAGAGCAGACAGAAAGTAGCGATCCAGCAGTGGATCGTTTTGCGGATCGTGAAGCCGCGCTGGCGCAAGCTGCGATAGTTCTGGGCCGCGGCGATCGCCAGATCGGGACCTCGGGCGGCGAATATCCTGAATCTCAGTAAATCGTCACGCACGCGCGTAAAAGCGTCGTCGTCACGAACGCCCTGCAGCACTTCGGAGAGAATCAAGTCCGTCAATCCTAATCGTTCGCGGTGAAGAGCGCGATCCAGCCACGCCGATTCTGCGTTTACGACGCCTGCGAGATAGTCAATCCAGACCGTGGTGTCGACGATTACCATACGTTTTCTATTCTTGGATGCGGCCGCGGCGGGACTCGTCGAGATCGCCTTCCCAATGAACTTTGCCTTTGAGTCGCCGGACTGCGGTCTGGGCGTGCGTCTCGACCAGTAATCGCAAGCCCGCTTCCACGGTTGCCTTCTTGGTTCGGCTACCGCTGTGCCGCATGGCCTGGCGCATCAAGCGGTCATCAATGTCGATATTGGTCCGCATAGGCCGCCTCCCAATGTGTAAACATCTCACAATTATGTGTATAGGGCAAGTTACGGTTAGCCAGAGGCAGCCCGGGGGCGCGAGACTCACGCATCCCTGTGCACAGTCTCCATCGAAAACGCCGGCAGGCATACCGCAATGTATTCCGCCCCGCCTTCCTGCGGCGTGGAGTAGCGCACCCACTCCCCGGCGTGGGTAACGACGGCTTGTCCGGCGGCGACATCCAGCGACCCGCCCTTGTGCTGAACGCGTAGCATTCCCTTCAGAACGATGGTGAACTCGTCGAACTCAGGAGTCTGTCCGGGCTCAAGCCATCCTTGCGGACTGCGCATATGGGCGACGCTGGCGGCGGAGGTCTTGGAATTGACGCGTCCGATGTATTCGTCAATGAGTTTAGGTTTGTTGCCGGCGGCTTGAATTCGAGTGGGATGTGGGATGAGTGTAGGCATGGACTCGCTTTCCGTCCTCCGGCCAAGAGTCTAACAAGAGAATGGGAACTCGCCTTCCAACCTCGTAAATCTTGTGTTCCCTAACAAGGCGAATTCCCGTCTCTCAATTCCATTGCACTACGGACAGGGGTACGGCGTGCCTGGAGTCGGTGGAGTGCCCGGGATGATTGTCGGAGGGCCCGGCACGCCATCAGGACCGGGCATGCCTGGAATTACCGTGGGTGGTGTACCCGGTGTGTCGGGCGTATAGCACGTGCCGTGATCGGTGTTCGGTGGCGGAGGTGGCGGGAGCACAGGGCGCTGCGCGATGGGCTGCTCCGGGACCGGGTGTTGCTCGGATTGCTGGACCGCGTCGGCGACCTGGTCTTGCTGCAAAGACACGGGCTGCTGCAGCACCATCTCCACGGGTGCGCCCACGCCCAGGAAGAAGTGGTGAGAACTGGTGAGCATCAGGATCGACGCGACCACACCGATGGCTCCGCCGACCGCAGCGCCGATGACTGTGCTTTGTCCCTTGTTGGGGGGCACACTTAGGCTGGACGAAAGACATCCCGGCGGCGGTCCCGTACAGCCAGGCGGAAGCGTGCTGGTGATGGTGCTGTTTTGCGAACTGGCGACGGAGTGGCCGATCAATGCGCCGAGACCGGCGCCCGCCGCCGGAAGGGCGAATCCCGCGATAGCGCGGCCTTTGCCCGGGTCTTTCAGGGCGTAGCCTTCATAGCTCTCCATGGTGACAGGCCCGGAGATGGGAGCGACGTAGCCGTTGGGGAAGGTTATCGACATGGATTGAAGGTGCAGTTCCCCACGTCCCCCGTTCTGTTCGAGCTTGTCAACTTTGCCTTGAACAAACGTGCCGGGCGGAATCGCCACTTCGTTGCCGGAGTTGACCGGAGAGGTGATCTGGGCGTAGATGTCGTCTCCGCGATGGACGGACCTGCTCTGGATTGGATACGTGAGCACAAGAGCAACCCTGGTTCCGGCGGGAATGGTTACCGTGGCGCTTGGGGCCGCCTGCGCCTGGCTGGGTTGTGGATCTGGTTGTTGGCCGGTTTGCGATTGATCCTGCGCAAGGCAGGTGAGTGTTACGAGCAGCGTTGCAGCGACAGCGACACCTTGCTTCGCCTTTGTAACGGCCAGAGTTAGAAATGGAGAGATGGACGAAACGGTTCGAGAGCGGTGGTACATCATTGTGCACCTCCGGTCGAAAGCTCTTTTGTGGCGCTTTCGATTCGTGCGGATCTATGAAGATAGAACCCGCACTCAATTGATTGGACTCGTGGTCCCTCGGGAATGGTATCCGATTTGTTAGTAAAGCTTTGCAAAAGAGGGTAGGAAATTGTAAAGCCGCGCCAAACGCGGGGTTTGATGAAAAGCGCAACAGGTAGATCGGCCAGAAAGCGAATGCCTATTCCACTTTTTCGGCAATCCAGCGCGATACCGCTGTGACCATTCTGCGCGGGGCGAAGCGCACGGACTGTGCCACTACCCAATTGTGTACGCCCGAGATGGCAACGCCGCGGCCCTCCATCAAAGCGCGATAGCCGTCAAGGGCGACCTTCTCTGCCGGCATTGCACCGACCTGTTTGAACAGACGAGAATTCTCCGTGCCCGCGCGCTTGGCGAAGCCGGTGTGCGTTGCTCCCGGACAGAAACAAGTCACGGTGACGCCGGAGTTGCGCAGTTCATTGGCGATCGCTTCGGAGAAAGAGAGCACGTAAGCCTTGGTGGCGTAATAGACGGCCATCAGCGGTCCGGGCTGGAAGGCGGCGGTGGAAGCGACATTCATGATCCGGCCGCTGCGACGTTGCAACATGGGAGGCAGGAAGAGACGGGTGAGTTCCGTGAGTGTGGTGACGTTGAGATGAATCTGGCCGAGGATTTCTTGCTCGGGCATCTCGGCGAATTTTCCGAACGCGCCGTATCCGGCGTTGTTGATGAGGATGTCGACGGCAATGCCCTCGAGTTGGTCGAAGAGGAACTTCGGCGCCAGTGGCGAGGCGAGGTCGAGTGCGACGGTCTTCACCGTGACGCCGTGAACTTGCAGTTCGGTCGCGGCCTGCGCAAGCTTGTCAGCGCTGCGCGCGACCAGCACCAGGTTGTGATGATCGCGGGCGAAGAGTTTGGCCAGTTCGTATCCGATGCCGCCGGAGGCGCCGGTAATGAGGACCGTGGACATGATTTAGTTTCTCCCTGCGGGCCGAATCGAAGCAAAGAAAACATCTTAACCGCTGAGGGCGCGAAGAAAGCCGCGAAGGTCGCAAAGCATACTGGGAGGCGCGGAGAAGGACAATAAAAAAGCGCGGGCGAGGGCGCCCGCGCCACACTTGCCATTTCATAGACTCGTTACGCGTGAACCAACTCTACGCCGTAGATCGAATGCCAACTCGTCGCGGCTTTGAGCTTGTCGTTGACGTTGTGGATGTTCTTCACGCCTTCGGTTTCGAGCCACTTGCGGAAGGCGGCTGCGCCTTGCTTGGCGTAGATGGGAATGCCGTCTTTCCAGGTCGCGCGCCCGCAGAGGACGCCGTTGAACTTCACGCCCGATTCTCCGGCAAGTTCCAGCGTCTCGCTGAACTCCGCGTTGCTGACGCCAGCCGACAGGTAAATGAACGGCTTGGTCGCGACGTTGGCGGCTTTGTGGAACAGGTCAATGGCTTCCTTCTTGGTGTACGCCTTCTGGCCGCCGAATGACTTTGTGCCTTCGACAAACTTCATATTCACCGGCACTTCCACCTTGAGCACGTCGACCCCGTAGCGGTCTTTGCTGAACTCGCGCATGCTCTCGGTGACGATGTGCGGTTTTTTCTTGGCGTAGTCGAGACCTTTTTCGTCCGCGCCCTCTTCGTAGCCGACAAATTCCAAAAAGTATGGGATGTCATTGGCGCGGCATTCGTCACCGATGCGCTCCACCCAGGCATGTTTGATCTCGTTGACGTGCTTGGGATCGTCGGGCGTGTAGTACAGCAGAATCTTGACGCAGTCGGCGCCGGCTTCTTTCAGGCGGCGTGCGGACCACACGTCGAGCAGGTCAGGCAGGCGGCCGGGGCCGGTCTTGTCGTACCCGGTCTTCTCATAGGCAAGCAGCAAGCCTGCGTTTTTGGCGCGACGCTTCGAGGCCGGCAATCCCCACTCGGGATCGAGCAGGATCGCGGTGGCGTGCGGAGTGAGAACTTCGCTGACCAGCGTCTTGAATTCTTCCATCATGGCGTCGGTCACTTCGCCGCCCTTTTCCTTGGCCAGCGATTTTTGTAGGGAGCCGCGCTGGTCCATGGCAGCGGCCGCGATGATGCCGCGTTCGTTGGAAACTTTTCTGAGACCGGCAAGTTTGCCCGGGGTGAGCTTCATATGGTGTCCTCCTATAGCGGGTGGGATGATTGCGTGTGACTCATTATTGTAAACCAAGGGCGCGGCGGGAACGTGATTGGAATCACGCATGTTGGGTGGGAAATTCCTGGTTCAGGAACGCGGCCAACTGCGCCTGTAAGGGTGCCCTAGTTTCGTTTGACGGAGTAGTTCCCGGCATCGATGCGCTTGAGAACAACGCCGAGGGATTCGTGGTAGACGATGCACCCGCTTTGCGTCACGATTTCTTCAGTGGAGACGCGCAAGGGCCGAGATGTCTGCTTGAACCGGGTCGGGTCAAGTGCGCGAATTCCTACAAGGGCATAGGACTTAGCCTGCGGGTTACCGATGGCCAACAGTTTCTCGAAATCTGCCTCCGCCGATGGGCGAGACAGAATGGCTCTATAGTCTTTTTCTCCCTGTGAAATTACTCCCGCATTGCCAGTTCCGCCAAACGCGAATGGGTCGACCCTCGCGAGTCGATCTAAAGTCGAATCGACAGAGTCCCCAGCGTGGGCGATGCTGACAAAAATCAGTGACGCCGCCAGAATCCAGGTCCGCATCTTGGCTCCCTATAGAGAACGCAAGTGTCTAAAAGGTCTTGCGCTCAAAAGTAACCCGAGGCAACATGACTCCTATGCTGTCCAGTTCTGCACTTTGAGCCCGCGCACCCGCCGGAATTCCTTTTCGTTGTTGGTGACCAGGGTCAACCCCGATGCCATGGCATGGGCGGCGATCCAGAGATCGTTGGCCCTGATCGGCTCGCCTCTGGCCTCAAGATCTGCGCGGATGAACCCATACGCCTCGCCTGCCTTCTCGGGCATAGGCAGCGGCGGAACCAGACGAACGAACTCGCGCAGAGTCTCCAGCGAGGCCTCACGCCGCGAACTCTTGGTTGCGCCGAAGATCAGTTCGCCATAGGTGATCACCGAGATTGCCGCCTCTCCCAAACTGACCTTGTCGAAGTGGCGCAGCACCCGCTCCGGTTTTTTCCGCGCAATGTAGATACAAATATTCGTGTCCAGCAGATAGCGGGGATCCACGGTCTACAGCCCCTTGCGTTTTTCGGGTCGTTCGTTTCCGCGGCCAGGCAGGTCGAAGTCATCGGGCAGAGAGGTGAGCAGTTCGAACGCCCTCACTAGGTTCTTGTCCTTTTCCCGCAGAACAACTTCGTTGCCACGGCGAAAGATTTCCACTTCGTTGCTCTTAAAGCGGAATTGTTTTGGCAGCCGGACTGCCTGGCTGTTGCCCGACCGGAATACGCGAGCCGTGCCCATGGATGGCCCTCCTTCAGTGTATATACGTCAAGTATATACATTTTGCAGAGCTGGCTGCAAGAATCGGGCTCCCCCGTATTGGCGGCTGACCGGTGACGGGTGTCACTGAATTCGAGCGAGGGGTGGGCTTCCTCCCGCTACCTGAACAAAGGCAGAACGCGGGTGGTATAGTGGTCTGACCGCTAGGATTCTTGCTCCACAGTTGCATCGGAAGCGGAAATCAATTTCCAATTAGCGCGGAACGGAAGCGGGCGCGAAGGCGCGTCCGACTCAGAAGAGGGAACTGTCATCATGGCTATTGCGACCATTAATCCCGCTACGGGAGAAGTAGTCAAAACCTTCCAGCCACTCTCGGAAGCCGAGATCGAGAAGAAGCTGCAGCTTTCGGTGAGCGCGTTCAAGGCGGAGCGCAAGACGCCGTTCGCCGTGCGCGCCCAGCGCATGCTGAAGGCGGCCGAGATCCTGGAGCGCGACAAGGACAAGTTCGCGCGCCTGATGACGCTTGAGATGGGCAAGCCCTACAAGGCCGCCGTGGCCGAAGCGGTTAAGTGCACCACCGCCTGCCGCTACTATGCCGAGAACACGGAGCGGTTTCTGGCCGACGAAGTGGTCGAAACGGGAGCGAAGAAGAGCTTCATCCGTTATCTTCCCATCGGTCCAGTTCTTGCGGTCATGCCGTGGAATTTTCCGTTCTGGCAGGTCATCCGTTTTGCGGCGCCGGCGCTGATGGCGGGCAATGTGGGACTGCTGAAGCATGCCTCGAACGTGCCGCAGTGCGCGCTGGCCATCGAGAGCATTTTCCTGGAGGCAGGCTTCCCCGAAGGCGTCTTCCAAACGCTCCTGATCGGTTCGCAGCAGGTAGACGCACTGCTGAACGATCCACGCGTGGTGGCGGCGACGCTCACCGGCAGCGAGCAGGCCGGAATTCAGGTAGGCATCGGAGCGGCGAAGCGGATCAAGAAAGTTGTCCTCGAGTTAGGCGGCAGCGATCCGTTCATCGTCATGCCCAGCGCGGATCTGGACGTGGCAGTCAAGACGGCGGTGGAGGCGCGCATTCTGAATAACGGTCAGTCCTGCATTGCCGCCAAGCGCTTCATCGTAGCCGAGCCCGTTGCGGCGGAGTTTGAGCGCAAGTTTGTCGCGCGCATGGAAAGCCTGCGAGTGGGCGATCCCTTTGACGAGAAGACCGAGCTTGGCCCGCTGGCCACGGCCGATGCCGTGACGTCTCTCGATGCCGATGTGCAGAAAACGGTGAAGGCGGGAGCGAAACTTCTGACCGGGGGCCATCCCTTGAAGCGCCAGGGAAATTATTATGAGCCCACGGTCTTGACCAACATTCCGAAAGACTCTCCTGCGTACGGCGAGGAATTCTTCGGCCCCGTGGCCTCGATCTTCCGCGTGAAGGATCAGGATGAGGCGATTCGCATAGCCAACGACGTGCGCTTTGGCCTGGGCGCGAGCGCATGGACCAACGACGACAAGGAGCGCGAGCGCTTCATCAACGAACTCGAAGCTGGGATGGTATTCATTAACAAGATGGTCGCCTCCGATCCGCGCATTCCTTTCGGCGGCGTGAAGCAGTCCGGCCACGGGCGAGAACTGGGAGCGCACGGCATCCGCGAGTTCGTGAACGCGAAGACGGTTTGGATCGCTTAGAGGCAGTTGCCGGTTCCCGGTTGCGAGTAAGGTCGGTGCCTGTGCAGGGCATCTCCTGGGAGTTCGCAGGCGAGCTTTGGGAAGGCCGGAGTTCAGTCAGGCCGTAAGGCCGCACAGTCAGTATCGGCTTTCGCCGCTGAGGGGCGTGCATTTCCGCAGCCTGTTAGCTCTCCGACTGTTGCTTATGGACAGCAGGGCTGACCGTGGGTGGATCGCCTGCCTGCTCTTCGTCCAGCAAATCCTTCCACGGGCATTCATCGGGTGCGATGCGGTGAACCGCCGCCTGCACCTTATGATCGGTTCCACTTTGGCGAACCCACACCACGCGGTATCGCGCCTTCTTGCCGGCGTAGAGAATTCCAATCACATCGCCGGAGCGGAGTTCGGCATCGAGTCCCGACAGCAGCGCTCCACTCAGGCTGATGTCGCGGGCGCGGGCTTCCTGCAGGAAGCGATCGCCCCTGGTGTCCACGCCCCAAACCATCAACGCGAGGTCCGCATCGCTGCGCGGTTCGCGACGGCGGTCGCTGATGCGAATCAATGCCATATGGGAATCTTGGGTTGCTCCACTCACGGTAGCGATGGCGCGGCAGAGTGTAAAGGACCAGAGCGCAGGCAGGGGAACTAAAGTAGGAGGAGGTTTTTCTCCTTGGGAAATTGTCCCAATTTGGGAATCACGATAAGTCGGGTTACAAAGGTGGCAAGGTTGCTTTGATATCGCTCCAAGTGGGGCGCGATTTTGGACACGGCTGAGCCCTGTTGTGAACTCGTGGCTTACCCCCCACAATGGCTATTGCCTCAGCGTCAGCGCTTGCAGCACGGCCTGCTGCTTGGCAATGAGAGACTGCACACCCTGGCGCGCGTAGGCGATCATTTTCGCTAGTTGCGAGTCGTCGAAGACCTGGTGCTCCGCGGTCGCTTGGACCTCCACCAGCTTGTGCCCGGCGGTCATGACGAAGTTCATATCCACGTCGGCGCGCGAGTCTTCTTCGTAGCAGAGATCGAGCAGGATTTCTCCGTCCACAATTCCCACGCTCACGGCAGCGACAAAATCTTTGAGCGGAACCGAAGTCAGCGTCCCCGCGTCCACCAACTTTTCCAGAGCCAGGCCAAGCGCCACAAATGCGCCCGTGATCGACGCGGTGCGCGTGCCTCCGTCGGCCTGGATGACGTCGCAGTCGATCCAGATAGTCCGTTCGCCCAGGCGCGTGAGATCGGTGACTGCCCGCAGCGAACGGCCGATCAGACGCTGGATTTCGTGGGTGCGTCCGCTCTGCCGGCCTTTGGACACCTCGCGCGGGGTGCGGGTCAGGGTCGAGCGCGGAAGCATGCTGTATTCGCTGGAGATCCATCCCTTGCCCGTGTTGCGCATGAACTGGGGGACGGTCTCTTCGATCGAGGCGGTGCAGATCACGCGAGTATTGCCCACTTCAATCAGTACGGAACCTTCAGCGGTGGAAATGAAATCCGGCGTAAGCACTACGGGGCGGAGTTGCTCCGGAGAGCGATTATCCGAGCGATAGAACATGATCCGGGATTGTAAATGATTGAGGAAAAAGGAAGTGTTTGTATTGACAGAAGATATATCTAAAGATATAGTTATCGACAGATCGAACGGTTGGTAATTGAAGAATTCAGATTGCAGATTGCGGATTGCAGATTGAAAAGCAGCCCGGTTCCTTGCCGAGTGATTTCAATCTGAAATCTGCAATCAAGAATCTGCAATTAACTACTCCATCCGGCGAACAAAGACTGAAGGAGTTTGATTATGTACGGAGGATGTGGAAGTTGGTGGCGCGGCGGAATTGCAACGCCGTTTATGGGCGGCGGTTTTCCCTGGGGCCGCGGAGGCCGTTGGGGCCGATTCTTTGGGCCGGGCGAGATCCGGCTGGCTCTGCTGTCGATGCTCGAAGGTGAACCGAAGCATGGCTATGAGTTGATGAAGGAATTGGAGACGAAGTCGGGCGGCATCTACAAGGCGAGCGCGGGAGCGATTTACCCTGCGTTGCAGCAACTGGAGGATGAAGGCTTGGTGACTTCGAACACGGCGGCGGGGAAGCGAACGTATTCGCTGACCGACGCTGGCAAGGCGGAGTTGCAGCGCGAAGCCGAGTCGGTGAAGAAGATCTGGCAGCGCGCCCAGCAGGCCGAAGATTGGGGGCCATGGATCGGTCCGGAGGGCGCAGAGGTCATGCGTCCGGCGGCCGAGGTGATGAAGACCGCCCTCCGCGCGGCAACTCGTGGGTCGCACGATGCGGCAAAGATTTCCAAGATCCGTGAAATTCTGGAGCGGACGAAGCGCGAGATTGAGGGACTGGAGAAGAACTAACTCCTTGCCGCGACGGAAGAGACTGGAACGCGCGAATGTGGAGGCCGACGCTTAGAGTGCGAAGCGTGCCTTTTTAATGACGATCTCTTAGTTCTTCTGAAGCAGCGCAGCGTGGCTGCGGGGCACGGATGGGCGGGAATGCAGACCGAAGCCGCTCTCGCAGGCTGCATTCAACTCGCTTTCGAACTTCGCGGATTTGACATGGCCGGGGGGCTCCGCCAGCAAGAGCGAGGCCCCAGGTTTGGAAACCGCAGCAATCTGGCGAAAGAATTTCCGAGCATCCGGGAATTCGTGCACCACGGCGAACGCCAGGGTAAAGTCCACCGAAGCAGCCAGGTCGGTGAGAGCCATCGACTCGGGAGATGCTAACCGGGTGTCGAGACACTTGACCAGACCTGCCTTGGCCGCCCGGCGTTTCAGCCGCTCAATCATCTTAGGTTGGATGTCGACGGCGATCACCCTGCCCGATGGCCCGACCAATCGAAGCAACTCCAGCGTGAAAAAGCCCATGCCCGGACCGGGTTCGAGCGCGGTCATCCCTGGGCGGACATAACCGTCCAGAATCTCGGCGGGATTTTGCCACCGGCGCCGCAGCGGAAAGATCAGGAAATATCCCAACCACCAGGGACAGACGCGATGAGACATGAAGATCCTCCTCGGCGATCGTTGCACGCGCGGGACAATCGCGGTCTTGAACTCACATCTTCTCCCCGGTGCTGGAAATAGTTGCTGTGACCGCGATCCCACAAAATCGATTTGTGACTCAATGTCTGGACAAGTTCGTCTCTACGGTGCGGACTGCAGTTGAGTGGCGAGTTGATTCACCGCAGTCACGTCGTAGAACGAGGAGAGATCGGCGTGCCCGGCCAGCGTGTCGCGCTCTTTGCCGTCCACGAGAATCTTCACTTTCAGAATACCCGGAGTATTGGCCGAGATGGTGTGGATCAGCGATGCCACAGTCAATTCCTCGACCAGGACGCCGGAGCGGTGCGTATCGGCAAATGCGGAGTTCAGGTCGATGACTGCCACCCCCGGATCGACCAGAAAGACGCTGCGGATGTCGGCGCCCGAGCCCAGAGCGTGGGGGGAGGACTTGTCGAGATACAGCGAGAGCAGCGCGCTCAGCAGTTCTTCGGCGCGTTGTTGTCGTCCGGAGGGCAGCGGAATCAGAGCAGACTCGGCGCGCAGGGTGCCACCGTCATCGTGCGCGACAAACAGGGTGACTCGCTCCGTTGGCCCGGCCACCGGAGGAGCCAGCGGGCGGGTATCGGTGGAGGCGACCGGCGTAGAGACAGCGATTTTCCGCATGTGCCACGCGTACAAGCTCAGGCCCAGCACCACGACCAGCAGCACCGCCATCGCGATCACGAAATGCCGAGGGATCATGGAGTGCCTCCGAGCTGGTCGCGAGTGGCGGCAATCGCGGTCGCCACCGCGCTGGTGACGAGTTGCTGGTAGTCGGGCGCCGTGAGTTGGGAGGAATCGGATCCTTGCGGCGCGACTTCGACTGCTATGGCGGCTCCGATGACGTTATTCAGAGGGCGAAGCGGAGCGGTCAACATGCGTACCGGGATCTGGCGTCTCTGCATTTCGGCGGCAACTGCGTTCGCGGCGCTTTGGCTCAGCGGCAACGAAGCGTGCTGAGCGGTGGTCCAGGATCGGAAAGCCCCGCGATCATCGCCCCCGAAAGGAAGCAGCGCGGTATAGACGCGAACGCCGTGACCACTCGAGGCCGCGTGCATGGCGATATAGATGGCCGCGTGATCCGCATTGGCGAAGATGGCGCGCTGGTCGACGGAGAGGTTTGCGTCGGAGTCGCGCAGCACCAAAGTCGGAATGCCGCGGCTCTCGAGTTCCTGGCGCAGGCTCCGGGCTAGCGCGACCGTGACATCTTTCTCGAGAAGCGTGTTGCTGAGAGTTTCTCCGTGATCGTCCCCGCCGTGGCTGGCATCGACCACTGCAAAATAGCGGCGCGCAACCGGGACTGTCGCGGGCGGCGCATTGGATGCTCCGGGAGTTGGTTGCGCCGGGGCCGCCGGCGTTCCTGGCGTGGACGGAGTTGCACTCTGGGCGGCCGCGGCCACGGATGAGGACGTGGGAGTGATCGTAACCGTGCGCCCGTCGCTGCTGAAGTTGGCCATCACCGGGATGGTAGCATTCACCGTTACCACCGCTGCACCGTTGCCTTCGCTGTAATTGGCCGAGGAGATGGCCTTGCTGCCGAACGTAAGCGTCGGCGAGGCCGGTGCGACCAGCGGTTCGCGCGAGAAGGTCATGCGCAGCGCTCCCGGTTCGGTGGCCACGCTCGGGTTCACCGGGGCAGTGAAATGGAAGACAAGCCGCGGAGGATTGTCGGCTGAAAGCGATGCGGTGAAGTGGGTCGCCACACTGCCGATGAAGAGGCGTCCGGATTCCCCGTGCAGAGTGGCCGGGCCGCCAAGGAAGCGCGGCAGCAGGGAAGTGAGCGAAGTGACGGGCACGAGTCCGCGGTTATTTTCTACAAAGAACTTCCCGCCGAGATCGGTGTCGCGCCCCTGTACTCGGGCGCGAGTCTTGCCAACCTGGAAATCGCCTTCCACATTGTTGTAGCGCAGACGCCAACCCCGGCTATCTGATCTGGCGCTCACCTTGCCCAATGGCTCCAGTACTTCAAGCAGGCCTACATAGTCCCGCCCTTCCCGCTGCACCAAAGGGAGTGAATAGTTGGCCGCCACCGAGTAAACCGAAAGATGCTTCCCGGGTTGGGCTCCCGTGACAACGATCGTACAGAGACAGAAACAGATACAAACAAAGATCAGCGCGCACGCTGTCATACGGAAGCGGCTAGTCCAGAGCATAGACGGTCAATCCACTAAGCAGCTTGGGGTAGAAATCGGTGGACTTCTGGGGCATTACTTCGCCGGCAAAAGCTACGTCGCGTACCTGCGCCACCGGGCATGGATTCATCAGAAACGCGATATTGGCCGCTCCTTTGCGCACCTGATCCAGCGCCTCGGAAGCGTCGCGCAGGTAAGAGAGGTTCTGCTGGTTGCGAATCGATTCTTCCGAAAGTTTGAGCACGCCTTCCAGCAGGCATTTGTGGAGTTGGACGACATCCAGCGCCCGCTGGCGCTCCGAGAGTCCGGCAAGAAATTGCGCCCCGGCAGCTTTCGGAGAGTGCAACACAAAGGCGCGGTTGGCGGTGACGGCTAACAGAGCTGTTCCGGCGCGGCCTCGCTCGCGTAGGAGGGCGGTGGCGCGGGCAGCGTCCAGTGCCGGGTCGATCTCTTCCACCTCAAAGAATCGGCGGCTGGATTTCTGAAACTCATCCACCGAGAACGAGTCCAGCGAATGCACCACGCGATGTGTAGGCAGCACCAGCAGCCCCAGGTCGTTCATGTTGACAAAGGTCAACATGACAAATTCGTAGGGGGCCTGGGCATTCGAACCCCAGCCCGCCGCAGCGCGACATTCATTGCGAAAGTTGAGCGCAGTTTCGTAGCGGTGATGGCCGTCGGCGATGACCAGCTTCTTGTCGCGCATCTTACCCTGAACGGACGCAATCACGAGGGGATCACAAATCTGCCAGACCCGGTGCGCGACTCCGTATTCGTCGTCCACGTCGATGGCGGGGGTGGCGTTTGGCCCGGGCGTGAGCAGGGAATCGATCTCCCCGGAGTCTTCATACAGCAGAAAGAGCTGCTCGTAGTGCGCGCGGGTGGCCCGAAGCAGGTCGAGACGGTCGGCCTTCGGCTTGGATAAAGTTTGCTCGTGCCGGAAGACGACCTTGGCGGAATAATCTTCCACACGGCCGAGGGCAATGAATCCCCGGCGCTCAAAGCTGACTCCCGAGGGGGCAGTAAATGTCTGGGAATAGGCGTAAACGGAGGGTGACGCATCTTGTCGCAGGATTCCCTCAGCTCGCCACTTCCGGGCATAGGCGGCGGCCCGGGTATAGACATTGTTGCTGGCGGTGTCCTCAGACTCGCGGCGGCCCAGAATGATGCGCACCAGGTTGTAGGGGCTGGCAGCGTAGTAGCGCTCCTGCATCCCGGGAGTGACCTTGTCGTAGGGTTGGGTCACGACCTGCGAAGCCGAAACTCGCTGCAAGTCATAGCGGAGAGCGCGAAAGGGATGGATGTCAGCCATGGGAAACTTTTGATTGTAACAAGATAGCGGCAGACACCGGGAACGCGACCGAGAACGGCGGCAAACTGTTAAGGCAACCCCTCGCCCACAAAAAACAACCAAATTGCGGTTCTGCCATTTGTCTCTGAATTTTGACAAAAACCTTGTCGCCGCGAGGCGGAAGCTGTGCTAACATCCGCCTCATTGAGGTATCTATGGCCCGCCTGGATGATGGGCGCTGGTCATCTCACCCGATGGCCGTCGTTCGATGTGGCTGTCCGGTTCTCCCCTGGGACCCGACTAAACCCCAACTGCGCAAAAATCCTTCAGCCGCGAACGCGATGCGGCTATGGCTTTCTCTCAGTCTCCTTGTATTCGCGTGTCTCAGCATTCCCGCGTTCGGGCAAACCGACGTGAACGATGTGCACGTTTTGCCGCGGGAAGTGGATAAGCCGCCGGCCCCTCCCAAGCCCGATCTGCTGGCTTCCACATCCGCCCTGAGCACGCATGTGCATGCGCTGAAAGTCGACGTTGATCTGGTGTTGGTCCCGGTTACGATTACCGACCCCATGAACCGCCTTGTGACCGGTCTGGACAGGGTCAACTTCCAGCTCTTCGAAGGCAATGCGTCGCAGGAGATCCGAACCTTCTCCAGCGAGGACGCTCCGGTGTCGCTGGGCGTGATCTTCGATTCCAGTGGAAGCATGGCCAGCAAGATGGACCGAGCAAAAGACGCGGTGGTGGAGTTCTTCAAAACGGCGAATCCGCAGGATGAGTTTTTCATGATCACCTTCTCCGACGAACCGGAGGCGGTCAGCGATTTCACCAATTCCGTCGACGAGATCCAGAGCAAACTGGTTTTCGCCGTGCCCCGGCATCGCACGGCGCTGCTCGACGCCATTTACATGGGCATCAGCAAGATGCGGCAAGCCAAGTATCCCAAGAAAGCCCTGCTGATCATTTCTGACGGAGGCGACAATCACAGCCGCTACACGGAGGGTGAGATCAAGTCGTTGGTGAAAGAAGCCGACGTGATGATCTACGCCATCGGCATCTATGACCGCTATGCGTCCGCTACGGAGGAACGCCTGGGCCCGCAACTGCTCAGCGACATCACGGAATTGACCGGCGGCCGGGCGTTTACCATCGACAATCCCAACGACCTGGGGGACGTCGCCACCAAGATCGGCGTTGAGTTGCGCAATCAATATGTCCTGGGATACCGTCCGAACAAAGTCGTGCGCGACGGCAAATGGCGTAAGATAAAAGTGAAGCTGCTGCCGCCGAAAGGATTGCCGCCTCTACGGGTGTATGCCAGGACGGGATATTACGCGCCTGCGGAATAGGGCCGCGAGGGTTCTTCTCTTCACGTTCGTGATTTGGGCCGGTGTGCGGATGGCTATGCCGGCCTGGTCGCAGTCTGCTGCCCCTCAGAACGACACGAAACCTGCTACGCCCCCTTCTGCCGCTCCCCCATCGGCGCCTGCAGCCCCACCGCCTGCGCAAGACAAGAAAGACGATCAAGACAAGAAACTCAATGACCAAGGAGTTTTCGTCTTCCGCAAAGACGTGGACGAAGTCCTGCTGCACGCCTCGGTGATTGACGACAAGCAGCACATTGTCACCACACTCGACCGCGGCGCATTCACTGTCTTTGAAGACGGAAAGCCGCAGAACATCATCTCGTTCCATCACGAAGACATTCCGGTGTCGATCGGCATCATCATCGACAACTCGGGATCGATGCGGGAGAAGAGGAACAAGGTGAACCAGGCTGCGCTCAACCTGGTGCGCGCCAGCAATCCCAAGGACGAAGTCTTCGTGGTGAACTTCAACGACGAATATTATCTCGACCAGGACTTCACCAACGACCTCCTCAAGCTGAAGGAAGCGCTGGAAAAAATCGACGCCCGCGGAGGCACTGCCCTCTATGATGCCGTCGTCGCTTCGGCCGAGCATCTGAAGCGGAATGCGCGCCTCGAGAAAAAAGTTTTGTTAATTGTCACTGACGGCGAGGATAACGCCAGCAACGAGACTCTGGAGCAGTCCGTGAAGCAGTTGCAGGAAGAAAACGGCCCGTCGGTGTATGCCATCGGAATTCTGGGGGACGAAGAACATCCCAAGCGCGCCAAGCGTGCGCTGGAAATCATTGCACAGCGAACGGGCGGGATCGCATTCTTCCCCAGGACGCTGGATGAAGTCGACGAAATCAGCCGGACGGTTGCGCGCGACATCCGGAATCAGTACACCATCGGCTACAAGCCGACCAATGCCCGGGGGAACGGCGGCTTTCGCCAGATTCGTGTCGAGGCCAAGGCCAAGGGACACGGCAAGATGACGGTGCGCACCAAGAGCGGCTACTACGCAGGCGTGCAACCGGCGGCGGCGGCCGCAAGCAAGTAGGACTTCATCCGCTCCTAGTGCGCGCTCCCCGCCAGCAATTGCGCCGCGGATTCGATCAGAGACGATTCTTCTTCCAACGCTTTCGCCACCCGCACAATCTCCTGCTCCGCCTCGGCATACCTCTTCTGTTCAATGCCTTCGCGTACGCCGGGAACGGTCTTAACCTCGTACCCGCTATAAACGCCGGGAGCATACAGCAGATGCTTGTACCACGGACGCCGCGGAAGTCCGTCCTCATTGGTTAGTTTTCTTTCGCTCTCCATCAGTCGCTGGTTCAAGGCACGCAGCGACTCCATCTGGCTCTCGCCCAGAGATGCCTGCTTGTGCGACAAGGCCTGGCGGTAGTGCTCCGCGCTGCGAGCCAGCGCTTCCGCCGCGTTCTGCATCGGGGCGAAATTCAGGTGTGGAGGAATCTCCTCCCGAAGCGGCGCCACCGTAGGACGCCTCGGGTCCAGCGTGGCTTTGAAGACACCGTCGTCCAATTCCTGGTTGCGCTCGCGAATTTCTTCCTGCTTATCCGCCAGCAGCTTTTCCAGATCCTTGGTGTATTTCTGAATCGTGTCGGCAAAATCCACGAAATCAAAGGGCAGGACTTCGGCGTCGGCCAGCCGCATCACCGATGTTCCGACCGTCTGCGACAGTGCCCGGCCATACACGAAATCGAAATCTGAAAAATGCATGTACCAGTAAAAGTCATCGTAAATGGAGTGATAGATGCCCTGTTCGTCCTCGCCTCCGTAGCCCAGGTTTAGAGACGCTATCCCCAAGTGGTCGAGAAAGGCAGTGAAGTCCGTCCCTGATCCCAGAGCCTCTATTCGCAAATCAGGACGCTGCCGCAGTTCTTTGCGTTCATCCGGAGTTTTGGCCGCCGCGATGTCGCTCAACTGCCGGCGCTGCCACACGGTGAGCTTGCTTTCCGGGTCTTCGATGTCGCGGGCCACTCCGTTGATGAACTGTTCGAGGCTATGCGAGCCGCCCATAGAGAACAGGCCGCGATCGTTGCCGTCGGTGTTGATATAGACGGCGGCGTGTTGACGCAACTCGTCGGCGTGCGCCTCGACCCACTCCGTCGATCCCAGCAACATGGGCTCTTCCCCATCCCATGCGGTGTAGATGATGGTCCGCCGCGGTTTCCAGCCCTGCTTGAGCAGCAGCCCCATCGCGCGGGCTTCTTCCAGCAGCGGAGCTTGCCCGGAGACCGGATCCTCCGCCCCGTTCACCCATGCGTCATGGTGATTGCCGCGGATGATCCACTCGTCGGGCGCGACGCTTCCGGGAATTTTCGCGATGACGTCGTTCACCGGCTTCGTATCCCAGTTGAATTGAACTTTCAAGTGGACTCTCGCCGGTCCCGGTCCCACGTGGTATGGGATCGGCAGACTCCCACGCCACTCGTCCGGCGCCATGGGCCCTTTGAGCGCGGCCAGCAAGGGCTGCGCGTCGCCGTAGGAAATCGGCAGCACCGGAATCTTCGTGAGGCTCTTGGCTTCCTTCAACGGCAGCCGCTTGGCACCAGGCGTGGCGCCAATGCCGGGGGTGAGCGGGTCTCCGGGACTCGACGAGGCAAAGTCCATCACACTCCCCCGCTGCACTCCATCCGGATTGCGCATAGGCCCCTGCGGAAATACGTCATCGCGCGTGTAACCATCATCGTGTGGCTCCGAGTAGATCAGGCAGCCGACCGCTCCGTGCTCGGCCGCCACTTTCGGCTTCACTCCGCGCCAGGAGTGGTAGTACTTGGCGATCACGATCGCGCCCTTCACCGAGATGCCCAGCCGGTCGAGCTTCTCGTAATCCTCGGGCAATCCGTAGTTGACGAAGACCAGCGGCGCCGTCTCGTCGCCGTCGATCGAATACGCGTTGTAGGTAGGAAGTTGCTCCGACTTCTGATTCGATGTTGGATCGACCGCCAGCGCCGGCTCCTCCAGCTTGGCGGTGAATCTTGTGGGTTCGACCATTTCCAGGACACGCACCTTCGGCGTAGGAAACAGCACGTCGAAAGTTTCGATGTGAGCGTCGAATCCCCATTCTTTAAAGCGGGCGAGGATCCATTCGGCGTTGTCTTTGTCGTAAGGCGAGCCGACGTGATGCGGCCGCGCGCTAAGCCGCCGCATGTATTCCCGGAGATTGGCCGGATCGGGGATCGCTCGAAACTTTGCTTCCCACTCGCGCTCGGCCTGGCTGGAACGGGGTGCGTAGCCTACCAGCGCAGTCTCATCCGCGCCCAATGCCAGGGATGGAAGAATCAGGTTGAAGATCAACAGCACTGCGGCGAAGCGTCGCATTCGATTCCTTTCTCGTCTCGGCGGCGGGTAATTATAGCCTGAGGCGAACTGACCTTGGCTAGGCCCCGATGGTGGCGCATTCGGGAACAATGTCGCAAGGGGTGTCCTTTGCGAACTCGGCGGCACTTCTTTGCGTTCTTCGCAGTTAAATTCTTTCTTACCGCAAAGTTCGCAAAGACTGCTGCCAAGGACGCAAAGCAAAAAACGCGAGCGTGTTTGAATCTGCACCCCCGCCTGGGGCAGCTCGCTAATTGACGATCCTGCACACTCCCTCGTACCCTGTAAGGTGCCTTCGAAAACTTCTGAAATGTCCCGCCTGCGCGTTGCCGACGACATCACCCAACTGGTCGGCGAAACTCCCATGTTGCAATTGAAGCGGCTGGTCCCGGCCGGGTCGGCGGACGTGTTCGCCAAGCTCGAATACCTGAATCCGGGCGGCAGCGTGAAAGACCGGGCGGCCATTGGCATCATCCGTCGCGCGGAGCAGGAAGGGAAACTTGCGCCCGGCGGCACCATTGTCGAGGCAACCGCGGGAAACACCGGGATCGGCCTCGCCCTGATCGGCGTGAACCGCGGCTACAAGGTGCGATTGTTTGTGCCGGAGAATTTTTCTCAGGAAAAAGTCATTATCATGCGGGCTCTTGGCGCCGAGGTGGTCCGCACTCCCGACGCCGAGGGCATGCAGGGAGCCATCCAGCAGGCGAAGAAACTCGTCGCCAGCGATCCCGCCGCATTCATGGCCGGACAGTTCGAGAATCCCGCCAATCCTGACTACCACTACGAGACCACGGCTCACGAAATTTTCGAACAGATGGACGGAAAAATCGATGCCGTTGTCGTCGGGTGCGGAACTTCAGGAACGTTCTCTGGAGTCGCGCGCTACCTGAAGGAGAAGTCATCCGGAGTGCTGGCGTTTGCGGTCGAAACGCAAGGTTCGACCCTAGGCGGCGGGCAGCCCGGGCCGCACAAAGTGGAAGGGATCGGCACCAGCTTCGTCCCCCAAACTTTTGACCGCTCGGTCTGCGATGAAGTGATGATGGTGATGGATGACGACGCATTTGACACGGTCAAGGCGCTGGCGGCTCGGGAAGGCGTGCTGGCGGGATCGAGCGGCGGTGCCGCCGTCTTCGCGGCGCTGAAAGTAGCCAAGAGATTAGGTCCGGGCAAGCGCGTCGTGACCATCATTCCAGATTCGGCCGAGCGGTATTTGTCCAAAAAGATTTTTGAGGGCGGCCTCTAAGGGCAGCGATCTCGCAGATTCATACTCATGAAAAAGAATAAAGAGCCAGGTTTTGCCACGCGCGCCATTCACTGTGGGCAGGAGCCCGATCCTTTGACCGGGGCCGTCACCGTACCTATCTATCCCACTTCGACCTACGTCCAGCAGGGAATCGGCGAGCACAAGGGATATGAATATTCCCGCGTGTCGAATCCCACACGCACACGACTGGAGACGAATCTCGCCGCGCTCGAAGGCGGTGTGGCAGCCCGCGTGTTTGCCAGCGGCATGGCGGCAATCAATGCAATCGTAAGCATGCTCAAATCCGGCGACCACGTGGTCTGCGGGAACGATTTGTACGGTGGAACGCCGCGGCTGTTCAACCAGGTGATGGCTGGATTTGGACTGGAATTTTCTTACGTCGACACTTCTGCCGCGGAGAACGTGGAGCGCGCCATCCGCAAGAATACTCGGATGGTCTACGTGGAGACGCCGACGAATCCCTTGATGCGACTGAGCGACCTTGCGGCCATCAGCCAGATCTGCCGCCAGAAGAAGGTTGCGCTGGTAGTGGACAACACGTTTATGTCTCCATATTTCCAGCAGCCGCTCGCGCTGGGCGCGGACATGGTGGTGCACTCCACCACGAAGTTCCTGAACGGCCACAGCGACGGCCTGGGTGGAGTTGTGATTTGCGCAAAACAGGAGTATGCCGACCAGTTGGCGTTCCTGCAGAAGGCGGCCGGAGCGATTCTTTCTCCTTTCGAATGTTGGCTGGTGCTGCGCGGCGTGAAGACGCTGGCGGCTCGCATGGAGATTCACGACCGCAGCGGTCGCATTGTGGCCGATTTTCTCTCCAAACACAAAAAAGTGAAGGCCGTGTTCTATCCGGGTTTGCCCGATCATCCGCAGCATGCCCTCGCCCGGCGGCAGATGAGCGGCTTCGGATCGATGATCACGTTTGAGACCGGCTCGCTGAAGAACGCCAACAAGATGCTCAAAAGAGTGCACGTGTGTTCGCTGGGCGAATCACTCGGCGGCGTCGAGACGCTCATCTCGCATCCCGCGACCATGACCCACGCCGCGCTGGGTGCGAAGGGCCGCAAGGCCATCGGCATCACTGACGGCCTGGTTCGAATTTCCGTAGGTATCGAGGATGTGGACGACATTCTCGACGACTTGGATGCCGCGCTCAACGCAATATAGAACCTGTTCGCCGCAGTCACTCAGACATGCGCAGTACCGAGTCGGCCAGCCATTGCAGGTACTCGGGACTGCCATCTTCGATGTTGACCGCAACGCATTCCGGAAGTTCGTAGGAATGCAACTCCCAAATGGCGTCCCGCACCTCCGGAAATCTCTCGACGGTCGTTTTGATAATCAGTAACCATTCCCGGCTCGACTCCACCTTTCCCTGCCAGCGGTAGATGGATTCAATTCGTGGGACGATATTCACGCAGGCGGCGAGCCGCTGCTCGACCAGATGGCGTGCGATCATGCGGGCCTCGTCTTCGGACCCGGCGTTGGACAGGACGATTCGTTTGTCAGTCATATAAAATCACACGTCGGCCCTCGGCCGCCGGAATGCGCCACGAGGGTCGCGGCAAGATTCGAGACTCGCGAGGATTCTTTCATGCTAACGCAAATCAAGTTTGGCACATCGGGCTGGCGAGCGGTCATGGCCGAGGAGTTCACCTTCGCCAACGTGCAGCGCGCGGTAGGCGGGATCGCCCGCTACGTCGCTTCCCAGAAGGCGCAAGGCGCGCGCGTCATCGTGGGACGCGATCCGCGGTTTCTGGGCGAGACCTTCTGCGCGATGGCAGCGGAAATCCTGGCCGCGCAGGGAATCGTGCCGCTTGTCGTTGCCGAACCCGCCCCCACTCCCGCCTTTGCCCACGCCGTCATTCAGAACAAAGCCGATGGCGTCATTAATTTCACCGCCTCGCACAATCCACCCGAGTACAACGGAATAAAATTTTCCACTTCCGACGGCTGTCCTGCCTTGCCCGAAGTCACGAAGAAAATCGAAGCCGAAATTATCGCGGGGGATGGCGCCCACTCCGCCAAAAGTCGCGCCCTAGCCCCGGCGGAGCACGGAACCCTTGATCCCAAGCCCGCCTACGTGAAACGACTCGCAGAAACCGTTGATCTCGATGTCATTCGCAAGGCCAAACTGCGGGTTGTCTTCGATCCGATGTGGGGCGCGGCTCGCGGATATTCCGACGAATTGCTGCGCAGCGTCGGCCTGCAGGCAGCCACGGTCCACGACTACCGCGACGTCCTGTTCGGCGGACACGCCCCCGAACCCGACGATCATCTGCTGGAAGATCTGCGAAAAAAGATGCGCGAGACCGGAGCCCAGATCGGCATTGCGACCGATGGCGACGCCGACCGCTTCGGCATCGTCGACTCCGATGGAACCTTTCTGCAGCCGAACTACGTGATTGCTTTGCTGTTTGACTACCTCGTCGAAAGCCGTGGCTGGAAGAACGGTGTGGCCAAGTCCGTCGCCACCACCAATCTGATCAACGCTCTGGCGCAGGCGCACGGCGTCGAGTTGCACGAGACCCCGGTGGGCTTCAAGTACATCGGCGAACTGATCATGCAGGACAAGATCGCCATTGGCGGCGAAGAAAGCGCAGGCCTTTCCATCCGTCATCACGTGCCGGAAAAGGATGGCGTCCTGGCCGGCCTTCTCTGCTGTGAAGCGGTCGCGCGCAGAGGCAAGTCCCTGGGCGAACAATTGAAGGCGCTGTGTAACCAAGTTGGTTCCTACTATCCACAACGCCAGAACTTCCGCTTGACGCCCGAGGTCAAGGCGAAGTTCACTGAGAAGTTGCGGTCCGATCCGCGCGAGTTCTGCGGGCACCCGGTCGGCGAGGTCGTCCGCACCGACGGATTGAAGCTGTTGTTCAGCGACGGCTCTTGGGTCTGCTACCGGTTGTCGGGAACCGAGCCCGTAGTCCGCGTCTACACGGAAGCGCGCAGTGAGAAAGGTTTGGAGAAGCTGAGCACGGCCGCGAAGCATTGGATTTTTGAGTGAAGCACTTTTCCAAAATCACGAGATTTCCGCGTGCCGAGGATGGTCTGCGCGCCATGGTTGATCGCGCGCCGCAGGCGGAAGCGTTTGCTGCGTCGTGGATTGAGCGGGTTCGGCCCCTGGCCATCCGTATTTACGCCCTCCGGCGCCGCATCGCGACCATCGCCGTCACCCTGCTGGCCGCGTCGCTGTTCGTCCACGTCATGTTTGGCGCGAATGGAATGGTCGTCTACAAGCAGAAGCGTGCTGAGTACGAAGCGCTGAGAAAACAGATTGTCCAAGTGCAGCAGGAGAACGACCGCTATACCCAGCAGATCCAGGGCCTGAAGAGCGATCAGAAGGCCATTGAAAAAGAGGCGCGTGAGCAGTTGGGCTATGCCAAGCCCGGAGAATATGTGTACGTCCCACCAGTTGCGGCGAAACCCGCGCCCCCCACGACTCACTCCGCGAAAAAATAGCCTGCGAAGTTTTCCTGTCATGCGACTTCCGAGCTTGCATTTGACAGTGCCCTGACAATCCCTTCGTACCCCTGTGGTATATTTCCGATGCTTCACTTCACAATCGAGCGGAGATATGCTAGCTCCCGCGACGGGACGGCACGATCTTCGACGTACCGTAGGTTGTTGCGGCGTGGGGCCGCAATCTGAATTTCAAAAGGAGAAAAACCGGCCATGAGAAAAGTTCTACTGATCTGTCTCGCAGTATGTTTCGTGCTCGCTCTGTCCGCATTGGCTTTCGATGACATGGGCAAGAGCGCAACCGTCAACGGGTGGGTTGCCGACGACAAGTGCGGCGTCAAGGGCGCCAATGCTGGAGCCGAGGCCTGCACCAAGAAATGCCTGGCTGCGGGAGCGAAGATGGTGATCGTAACCGACAAGGATCAGAAGATCCTGATGGTCGACAATCCCGATGCGCTCAAGGGACATGAAGGGCATCACATCGCCGCGACCGGCTCTGTGAAGGGCGATTCGATCCACGTCGATAGCGCGAAGATGTTGTGATCCGATCTACGGATTGAAGCAGTTTGAGGGCGGCGCCGAGCCGCCCTCTTTGTTTGCGTATCGCAGCGACGCAACTTGTTCCGCGCCACACCAGCACGCTACCGGACCACGCCTTCCAGCGGCGAACTCGCCGTGGCATACAACTTCTTCGCCATGCGGCCCGAAAGATAAGCCTGGCGCCCCGCCAGCACCGCATGGTGCATAGCTTCGGCCATCAGCACCGGATCCTGGGCGTTGGCAATGCCTGTATTCATGAGCACCGCGTCTGCCCCCAGTTCCATTGCGATCGCGGCATCGGAGGCCGTGCCCACTCCCGCATCCACAATCAATGGCACGCCCGTGATCATTTCGCGCAGAATGCGAATGTGGGCCTGGTTCTGAATCCCCATGCCACTGCCAATAGGCGCGCCCAGGGGCATAATCGTGGCCGCTCCCGCGTCAATCAGGCGTTTCGCAAAAACAATATCGTCCGACGTGTACGGGAGTACGGTGAAACCTTCCTTCACCAGCACGCGCGTGGCTTCGAGCGTGGCCTGCACGTCGGGATAAAGCGTGGCCTGATCGCCAATCACTTCCAGCTTGACCCAATCAGACAGGCCGACTTCACGGCCCAGCCGTGCCGCGCGGATGGCCTCATCGGCGGTGTAGCATCCGGCGGTGTTGGGTAACAAAAAATATTTCTTGGGATCAATATAGTCGAGCAGCGATTCCTTGCTGCGATCCAGATTCACGCGGCGCACTGCGACGGTGACCATCTCAGCGCCGCTGGCTTCGAGCGCACGCGCCGTTTCCTGGAAGGATTTGTATTTTCCCGTGCCCACAATCAGGCGCGAGCGGAAGGAGCGTCCGGCGATAACCAATGAGTCCGACATGCGACTATTGTAATGAAAATCGGCGGCCGGGGGCACAGTCCGGAAAGTGGGCGCCAGAAACCTGGAATCCCTCAGTTCGATTCTTCGTAGATGTACCACTCTAGGTCTATTTTCGTATACCGGTACCCGTAGGAGGCAGGCAACTCAAAGAACGGTGATCAGAACCACAATGCCGCCGAGAACGGCACCTGTAAGTTTCAGCAGTTTCACCCCGATTGTTTTGGAGGAGTACGACATTTATGGCTTATGAATCTTACGGCACGGTTGCCGCTTCCGCCTGCGCATACAATTCATTGATCTCCCGCCGATAGCGCTCTTCGATCACCCGTCGTCGCAGCTTCATCGTCGGCGTCAAAGCACCGTTGTCAGCCGTGAACTCATCCGCCACCAGCAGCACCCGCTTCAGCTTTTCGAAGCGTGCCAGATTCCCGTTGATGCCCTCGATGATTCCCTCGTACAGCGATTGCACTTTCGGATGAGCCACCAGTTCCGCCCGCGAAGCAAACGAAACATTGTTCTCCCGCGCCCAATCTTCCAGCTGAACAAAGTTGGGAGACACAATAACCGCAGGGAACTTGCGCCTGTCGCCGAGGATGGCGGCAATGCCCACCAAAGGATTGAGTTTGAGCGAATTCTCGATCGGCTGCGGCGCAATAAACTTTCCGCCGGAAGTCTTGATGAGATCCTTCTTGCGGTCCGTCACCGAAAGATATCCTTCCGAATCGATGTTGCCGATGTCCCCGGTCTTGAACCAGCCATCGACCAGGGCCGCCTTCGTCTCTTCCGGGCGGTTCCAGTAGCCTTTGAAAACCGACGGGCCCTTCACTAAAATCTCGCCATCCTCCGCGATGCGAACTTCCAGATTCGGCAGCGTCTTGCCCACGGTTCCGATGCGGTGATTGATAGGGGTATTCACGGCGATTACCGGCGAGGTTTCCGTGAGCCCGTAACCTTCGTGAATGCGAATGCCGGCATCGGCGTACCACTCGGCAAGTTCGCGTCCGAGCGGTGCGCCGCCGGAGATGAAGGTCTCGACGCGCCCGCCCATGCCGGCACGAATCTTCGAAAACACGAGCTTGTTCGCCAGCTTCCAACTACGCGAGGTGGGAGTTTTTCCCGCAAGAATCTCCGGCTTATGGGTCCGTCCCACGGAAAGAGCCCAATCGAAAATGGCGCGCTTGGGCAGGCCCTTGGCTTTCTGCTCCGCCTGCGCATAGATTTTTTCGTACACCCGCGGCACCGCAACAAAAATGGAAGGCTGCACCTCTAACAGGCTCGCGGGCAGCCGGTCCAAGAAGGGGCAATAAGCCAGCGTCACGCCGTAATACAGCATGGCAAAATCCACGTGCCGCGCGGTGATGTGGCAGAGCGGCAGAAACGAGATGCTGATTAAGCCCGGCCGCATGTCGAACCCGGCCAGCGAGCACTGAATGTTCGATGCGATGTTGCCGTGGGTCAGCATCGCCCCTTTGGAAGTGCCGGTCGTTCCGGAGGTGTAGACAATCGTTGCCAGGTCGTCCGGGCGAATCGCGCGCGCGCGCCCTTCGATCTCGGCGCCGAGATCCTCCGGGCCCTGCGACGTAATCTGGTTCATGGTTACGCATTTGTCGGCGAACGGAGCGAGATCCCCGTTGAACTCCAGCGCATCCATCATCACGATTTTTTCGATCTGGGTCTGGGACATGATCGACAGGATCTTGTGCAGTTGCTGGTCGGACGACAGAAAAATGGCCCGGCAACCAGAATCATTCAGGACGAATGCGGTCTGTTCCGCCGTGAGCGTGGTGTAGAGCGGCACCGTAACGGCCCCGAGCAACAGGCTGGCCATATCGGCCATGGGCCACTCGGGACGATTTTCGCTGAGGATGGCCATACGATCTCCCGCTCGAACGCCCCAGGCCTGCAGCGCGCGCGCGGTCCTGGCAACGCCTTGCCCAAATTCGCGGGACGTCACCGGCAGCCACTTCCCGGCCTCGCGGTACATCATCATGCGATCAAGATTGCGTTCGACCGCGGCGAAGAAAATGTCGTTCAGAGTGGCGATGCTCATTGCGTCTTTCGGGTCCCCGAGGTTGAGTCCATGCCTTGCATCTGCGCAACCGGCTCCGAACAGAACTTTACTGTCTTGCTGGTGGTTTGGGCAATGCGTACCGTCACACCATTTAGGTACTTCCTGGTTTACCGCATGCCCAAGGCGGGGTATGCTGGGCTATCACTCCTGTGGGAGGAGTTCAAATGAATAGAAAACGCCTAGGGGTTTTGGCCGTGGGGTTGCTCCTCGCGATGACGGCCGCCGCCCCAACGTTCGCGCAGACCGAGAAGGAGGATTCGGGCATGCCCAAGGTGGGTGACATGGCGCCGGATTTCACGCTGAAACACTTTGATGGCAACGACCTCAAAGACGTGAAGTTAAGCGATTACCGCGGCAAGAAGAACGTCGTCCTGGCGTTCTATATCTTCGCCTTCACCGGTGGTTGAACGCAGCAAATGAAAAACTTCCAGCAGAATTTGAAAGCGCTGGAAGCAGCCGACACCCAGGTCCTGGGTGTGAGCATGGATAGTGCCTTCGCCAACAAAGCCTTCGCCGACCAAATTGGAGTGACCTTCCCCCTTCTCAGCGATTGGGGCGGAAAAGTAACCCACGAATACGGCATCTACAAAAACGAATATCAGGCGCCGCGCCGCGTGAACTTCCTGATCGGAAAAGATGGAAAGATCATGGAAGAGCAGGTGGACAAAGATGCTATCGATCCTAAAAAGATCGTCGATGCCTGCCAACGTCCCAAGCTGAAAAACTGACCGGAAAAAACGACCGATTGGTATTTCGCCGCTTTGTCATACTGAGCGGCGTCCTTTGCCGCGAAGGATCTATGCAACTGGCGCTGGAGTGCATAGGTCCTTCGCTTCGTTAGGATGACAAATCTTCGAGGCAGGGTTTCGTTCCGCGAAATCGTTTCGTCCTTCCAAGTCCGCTATCGTCAAGCACTTCCGTACCCTGGGAAACTTAACCGTCTCTATTGTGTTTACAGGGATGTCGGTAAGATCAACGACATACGGATTTCAGGGGCGAACCTATGAACACACGCACGTTGTGGACCTGGATGTTGCTACTGGCGAGCTTTGCATTCGTGCTGCAAGCCTCTACTAAGGCAAGAGCGCAGGATGATGAGCAAGGTCAGAATCAAGATCAAGGTGGGAATCCGGATCAAGATCAGGATCCCCCGGGTCGCGTCGCGCGGCTGAACTTTGCCCAAGGCGCAATCTCGTTTCGACCGGCAGGCGAAGACGACTGGGTCTCAGCCGTGCCCAACCGCCCCATGGTCACCGGCGATGACCTCTGGGCCGACGAAGATTCCCGCGCCGAAGTTCACATTGGTTCGGCCGCGATCCGCTTGGGCTCGAAGACCGGAATCACTTTCCTCACTCTCGACGACCGCACCACGCAGATCCGCCTGGCCGAGGGATCGCTCATCGTTCGAGTGCGTCACGTCGATGACGATGACAACTACGAGATCGATACACCCAACATCGCCTTCAGCCTGTTGCAGCCCGGCGAATACCGCGTCGACGTGAGTGAGGATGGAAGTCAGTCCATCACCACTGTCTGGCACGGTCGCGGCCGAGTCACGGGCGGCGGGTTTACTTATACGGTGGTTGCCAATCAGGCCGCGACCTTCACCGGAAGTGATCATCTGGATTACGAACTCTCCCAGATTCCCGACCGCGATGATTTCGATACCTGGGCTTTCGATCGCGACGATCGCGAAGATCACGCCGATTCCGCCAACTACGTCTCGCGCGAGATGACCGGCTATGAAGATCTCGACGAATACGGCGACTGGAGTTATGTGGCCGGCTACGGTCCCTGCTGGCGGCCGCGCGCCGTCGTAGTGGGATGGGCTCCCTATCGCTTCGGTCACTGGGTCTATGTGGGCCCGTGGGGCTGGACATGGGTTGAGGATGAGCCCTGGGGATTCGCTCCCTTCCACTACGGACGCTGGGCATTTGCAGGCAATGGTTGGTTCTGGGTGCCAGGACCGGTCGTAGTCCGCCCAGTCTGGGCACCGGCGCTGGTCGCGTTCGTGGGCGGCGGTCCGGGCTTCCACTTCTCCGCCGGCGTTGGCGTGGGATGGTTCCCGCTCGCTCCGGGAGAAGTCTATCTTCCCGGCTACCATGTGAGCCGCAGGTACGTAAACAACGTGAACATCACGAACACGACCGTGACCGTCACCAAGGTCACGAACGTTTACAACACGGTGATCGTCAACCGGAGCACTACCGTCAACAATATCTCCTACGTCAACCAGCACGTAAACAATGGCGTAACGGTCGTGTCGCACGAAGCGTTTATCAACGCGCGCCCGGTCTCTCAAAACATAATGCGGGTAGATGCAAAGGAAATCGCAGCTGCTCCGGTGAGCCACCTCGCGCACGCGGAACCAATCCGCACCAGCGTGATTGGTGCTGGACGGCCCGTATCCATGAGACCGCCAGCGGCGATTATCAGCCGCCCGGTGGTTGCCGTCAGGACGCCTCCTCCTCCGCCGCACTCGATGGAGCAGCGCCAGGCGCAGGCGGGTGGACATTTGAATCAGCAGGCCTTGGTTCATCCAGTCGGCCCCACGCAGCCCGCCCAAATGAACCAGAGCAGCCGGCCGCAGCCGACTCAGGATGGCTTCCGACCGTTCACTCAGCCCAACAGCAGCAACAACCAAGTCAGGCAAATGCCGCAGACGCAACCGCGGGTCTTCGAGCAGCAGGGAACTCCCCAGCCGGAGAACCGGAATATGCAGCCGCAGGAAAATCGCAACCCTCAGCCTGCAAGCGGCGACCTCCGCCAACCCCAAGGGGAGCAAGTGAGGCCGGCTCCGCAACCGACGCATCCTCTGGTTCGGCCCGCCCCGCCGGTGCAGGAGCGGACCCCGCAACAAGAGCAGCAGCAAGAGCAGAAATTCAATCAATGGCACCAGCAGCAGCCCGCTCCCCCGCCGCCGCAGCGACAGCCGTCGCGGCCCTCGGAGCAAAAACAGGAGAAACCGGCTAAGCAGGACAAGCCGAAAGGCCGTTGACGCCCACTGGCTTCTTGCGATGTGATAGGTTCGCATGAGATGCGCTTGCGAACCACACAACCAATAACGGCAACGCCGGGAGAATTGCAACCTCTCCCGGCGTAGTCTTTTGTGGCTGAACGCAAAGCGATGACCCAAGCCAAATGACCGAAGCCAAGCGTCCCGCGATTAACTGGATGGATGTCCTGTGGCTGGTGTTGCTCGCCGGATTAGCCGTCCTGCCGCCCGTTCAGGAGTACCACAAGCAACTCATCCTGCTTGCCTTCGGCGTCCTCCAACTGAGTGAGGGCTGGCTGATTGCCCGCCTGCCCAGCCGCGGCCCAGCCTATCTTGTTCTGCTCAAAATTGCTCTAGCCACGGCGCTGATCGATCACACCAACGAAATCGCCATCAACAGCTACTACTATCCCATCTACTACCTGCCCGTGGTCACCGCGGCGGAGTATTTTAGCCCCTGGGCCACGTTGCTGTGGACGTCGCTGGCATCGGCCGCGTACTGTTCCTATCTCTATCCCGCGGGGCAGGAATTCGAAATCACGGCAGAGAATTACGAACTGCTGGCGATCCGCATTCTCTTCTTCTTCCTGGCGGCCATGCTGGTAAACCGGTCTGTCGTCGAGAACCGGCGCACGACTCAGCGTTATCAGGAGCTCGCCGAAACCCTCGCCGAAACCAACCGCCGTCTGGAGGAGGCGCAGGCCGAGGCGCGCCGTTCCGAACGCCTGGCCGCGCTGGGTCAGCTTTCCGCGGGACTCGCCCACGAGATCCGCAATCCGTTGGGTGTGATCAAAGGCTCGGCGGAGATGCTCACCCAGAAGCTGGGGGAGTCGAATCCGCTGGCTACGGAACTGTCGGGATATATATCGACCGAAACCAACCGCCTGAGCGCGCTGGTCACGCGCTTCCTGGATTTCGCACGCCCCTTGCACGCAGATCTGACACCGCAAGACATCACCACCGTCCTCGATCGTGCCTTGCATGACGTCGCCCAGTTGTGGAAAGGTGCGCCAGTTCGGGTAGACAAAGAGTATGAGCCTCGTCTGCCGCTCGTGCCCATGGATGAGAGCCTATGCGAGCAGGCTTTCGTTAATATTGTGCAGAACGCCTATGATGCCATGGGCCCCAGCGGCGGCATGCTGCGCGTCCATGTGAATAGATCGTTGGCAAGGGGCCGGGACGGCGCCGGCATTGACGGCGTCGAAGTGCGCATCGACGATAGCGGACCAGGCATTCCGCTGGAGTTGCGGGAACAAATCTTTAACCCGTTCGTGACCACCAAGAAAAGTGGCGTCGGCCTGGGCCTGTCCATCGTCTCGAAAATTATTGACGGACATCACGGTACGATCCGCATTGACGGCTCAGGCAATCCCGCCGGCGACGGCGATCGAGGCTCGGGTACATCAGGCCCCGGCGCTCATTTCGTGATATTTTTGCCCGCCGCCAGCGACAAGACCGCTGTCGGAGAGACTGCTCATCTGGTGATCTCGTGAGAAGCAGGGAATCGAGGAAGACGCGCCCATGCCGGCAATTCTGATTGTCGAGGACGAGGCGAAGATGCGTCGCCTGCTCGAGTTGAATCTCGGCGACGACGGATTCACCACCTTCTCCGCAGAAGACGCCGAGACCGGCCTCAAGCTGCTGCGCGAAAATCCCATCGATTTGATTTTGACCGACCTGAAACTTCCCGGCATGAACGGCCTGGAGTTTCTGCAAACCATCAAGCGCCAGAACGCGGCTCTGCCCGTCGTCGTAATGACTGCCTTCGGCAGTGTCGAAACCGCAGTCGAGGCCATGAAGGCCGGGGCCAGCGACTACGTCTTGAAACCGTTTTCGCTGACCGAGATGCGGATGGTCATCCATAAAGAACTGGACGTCCGCAATCTGCGGGAAGAGAACCGCTCGCTGCGCGAGGCCCTGGGCAAGCGCTATTCGCATCCTAACGTGGTGGCCCGCAGCCCCAAGATGCAGGAAGTGCTGGCCACCCTGGAGCGCGTCGCCCCCACAAATTCCACCGTGCTCCTGGGCGGGGAGAGCGGTGTCGGCAAGGACTTGATCGCGCGCGCCATCCACGAAAAATCGCGCCGGGCCTCAGGTCCGTTCGTCAAGATCAACAGCACTGCCATCCCTGAGAATCTCCTGGAAAGCGAATTATTCGGCTTCGAAAAAGGAGCCTTCACCGGCGCGGTCGCCAGTAAACCCGGCAAGTTTGAACTTGCTGACAAAGGAACGCTCTTCCTCGACGAGATCGGCGACGTGCCCCCGGTGACCCAGGTGAAATTGTTGCGCGTGCTGCAGGAGCGCGAGTTCGAACGCCTCGGGGGAACGCGTACGGTCAGGGTCGACGTGCGCCTGATCGCAGCTACCAACAAGGATCTGCGCGAAGCGCTCGAGCAAGGCACGTTCCGCGAAGATCTCTACTACCGCTTGAATGTCGTCCCCATCGACATTGCGCCCTTGCGCGAGCGGAGAGAAGACATCCCTGATCTCGTCAACCTCTTCATCTCACGCTTCACCGGAGAATCCGGCAAGCCCGTCGAGAGCATCACGCCCGAGGCGATGCAGATTCTCGTGAATTATCACTGGCCCGGAAATGTCCGCGAGTTGCAGAACATTGTCGAGCGCGCCTGCGCCTTGGCGAAAGGAAGCGTGCTCGACCCATCCGACATCCATCTGGACGTGCGCCCCTCGAAAGCGGCAAATAGCCCCGGCGGATTTCTTCCTGAGGGCATGACTCTGGAGCAATGGGAAGATGAGATGGTTCAGGAGGCCCTGCGCCGCGCCAATGGCAACAAGAGCCAGGCCGCGCGCCTGCTGGGCCTCTCTCGTAACGCTCTGCGCTACCGCCTCTCGAAAATCGGCATCACCGACGAACCTGAGAAAGCCGAATAACGGAAACACCCATGTGGGACAGCAGCCCTCGGCTGTCCGTCGAGCGAAGCTCGACAGCTTCTGTCCGTCGGAACTGGCAAACTGAGACATTACCCTCGGCATTGGTGCCTACCGATGTGGTTTACTAGTCTGCTATGCTCTCTCCTTCCATGCTGCGCGCGTTGCTGGTCGGCCTGCTTTTGTCCACGCTTGCAGTGTCTGCGCAAACTCTTGCGGACCGCTTGGGCTACCCTTCCGGCACCAAGCTCATCATTGTCCACGCCGACGACCTCGGCGAAACCCACGCCGTGAACGCCGCCGCCATGAAAGCTCTCGAGAGCGGGTCGATCAATTCCGCAAGTCTGATGGTGCCCTGCCCGTGGTTCCCGGAAATCGCCGACTACGCCAACTCCCACCCCGACGTAGACTTTGGACTGCACCTCACGTTGACCAGCGAACGAGTTTACTACCGCTGGGGCCCCGTCGCGCCCGCCGACAAAATACCGAGCCTGGTGGATAAGAACGGATATTTCCATCATGATTGGGAACAGAACGAGCCCATCAACGCAAAGGAAGTCGAGGTCGAACTGCGTGCCCAGATCGAGCGCGCGCTGGCGATGGGCGTGCGTCCCACGCATCTCGATTCGCATCAGTATCGTCTGATCATGAGCGGCAAGGAACTTTTTGACGTGATGCTGCGCGTGGCCCACCTGTACAAGTTGGCAGTTTTTGTTACCCGCGATTGGTTTCCCGATCACCCATATCTGCCGGCCAGCCTCGGTCCCAACGATATCGTGCTGGACCACACGGTTACGATTGAACCGGAAGTCCCGCCAGAAAAATGGGCAGAGTTCTACCTGACCGCACTCAAGAACCTGAAACCCGGAGTGACGGAGTTCGTCATCCATCCCGGTTACGACGACGAAGAACTGCGCGCCGCCACGAGGGAACGCTCCACATGGGGCGCGGCCTGGCGGCAGCGCGACTACGATTTCTTCACCAGTGATCAGTTCCGCCAGGTTCTGGCGCAACAGAAAATTCAGCTGATCACGTGGCGAGAACTGGCCCGCGCGGCCGCACGGAAATGATCTGCTGCCAGCGTGATGGACTCAGTATGATCGGAGCGCTGGCCTGTCGTCCGATGCGCCCCAATCCGCGAAGCGGCGAAAGAATACAGCCCACGCCGTAAGGCGTGGGTAAAGTCCTTTGTTGTCAAGATTTTGACCTCTAAAGTTATTTGCCATCAAGATTTTGCACGCCCTTTTTTGCGAAACCCGCGCCAGTCAGGCCATTCAGAGAGGTAAGGAGAGGGGGTAAAGTACCCCCAAGCCCGACGTTTTTCCTCAAAAGGGACTGGCTGAGGCCGGGTTCTTGGGAGGGCGCCTTGGACTATTTCTTGAATAGATATCCACAGATTCCGTCGTTCGGCGAGTAGTGACTGATCAGAACCGCATTAGGACTCAGTGGCCGAAAACCACCACCCTTGGCTGAGGTCGGCCAAACCCATCCGATTTGGCAGTTTCGCCCGTCGAATTCGCCTTCTCCGTCACTGAAAACAAACGAGTTGTAGGAACCCCCTTCCACGCTCTTTGGCATGGAAGTTGCCTCTCCTTCTGGCAGATACATTCATGCGTGCGGGTTGATCACAGTAACTGCCGGTTTGAAGAGGTGGTCTATGAAAAACAGATTTATAGCAAGTTTGGCAGTCTTAGCTTTAGGGCTTTCGGGCGCGTTGTCGATTAACGCTCTGGCGCAAACGACCGACGAAGGTCCCGCGCCCTCGGATCAGCCCAGTGCTCCGATGGAGATCGGTCAGGCCGGGCCAACCGCACAGCCGGACGGCGAACCGATGGATGCGCAACCCTCCGACGCGCAACCCACCGAGGCTCAGCCCGGTGGACCGACGGGCGAAGCCCCGGCGCAGACGGACCAAGGCGTGGCCCGCATCAGCCTGATTCACGGCGACGTGTCCACGCAGCGCGGTGACTCCGGCGACTGGTCCGCGGCCACATTGAATCAGCCGGTCATGACCGGCGACAAAGTTTCGACTGGCGACAATGCGCGCGCGGAATTGCAGCTCGACTTCGCCAACATTCTTCGCCTGGGTCCGAACTCCAAGGCCAACATCGCGAACCTGACGAAAAGAAATATTCAAATTCAGTTGGGGGAGGGCATCGCGAACTTCGCCGTATCGAAAGACAGCGAATCCGAGCCCGAGATCGACACCCCGAACGTTGCCATCCATCCCGCGCATCATGATGGCGTGTTCCGCGTGGAAGTGCGGCCTGATGGAGATACGATCGTGATCGTGCGCGAAGGCGAGGCGCAGATTGCCACCCCGCAGGGCAGCACCGAAGTTAACGCCGGAGAAATGGCCACAGTGCGCGGCGACGCCGAGTCCGCTCAGTACAAGATCTCCTCGGCTCCGGATCGCGACGATTGGGATCGCTGGAACAGCGACCGAGATCACCTGATCCGCAACGCGAACTCCTGGCATCACACCAACCGCAAGTACACCGGAGCGCAGGATCTGGATGCCTATGGTAATTGGCAGAAAGTCCCCGACTACGGCGATGTTTGGGTTCCCAACGAGCCCGATGGCTGGGTCCCGTATCGCAACGGCAACTGGACTTATCAGCCCTACTACGGCTGGACGTGGGTTGGCTACGAGCCTTGGGGATGGGCGCCGTATCACTACGGGCGCTGGTTCCCCTACGGCAATGCGTGGGCCTGGTGGCCTGGCCCGGTATATGCAGGCTATAACCCATTCTGGTCGCCCGCGTACGTGTCGTTCTTCGGCTGGGGCGCCGGCTATGGTTTCGGAGTTGGCTTTGGCGGTTGGGGCGGCTTCGGCTGGCTTCCGATCGGGCCTTGCGACTATTTCCATCCGTGGTGGGGCGGATACGGCGGCCGCTTCGGCATGGTCGGTTTCCGTGGCGGCTTTAACCGCTACGGCGGCTTCGCGCCGCTGCATGGCGGAAACCGCTTCTCGAATATCGCGAACATGAATGACAACCACGTGGGCCGCGCTATGTCGACCGTCAACGCGGGGCATTTCGGCGCAGGCCGGGTGTCGGCCGCAGGTGCGAGCGGAGCACAGTTGAGCGGAGCTCGCATGATGGCCGGCAATCTGCCCGTGGTTCCTTCTCGCGCCAGCTTGTCGGCGAGCGGCCGCGCGGCAGCGCCGTCCACCATACGCAACGGTGGCGCGCAGCGCTTCTATGGTTCGGCCCACAACAACATGGCCCGTCCAGTGTCGTTCCAGCAGCAGACCGCAAGTCTGCGCCAGACGATGCAGCAGAATCATGTGGGTGCGATTCCGGCTGGCGGACGGGCGAGCGCGGGCGGTTCCGCTGGATTCCGCGGCATGCCTGCCACCGGCACGATGCAGAAGCCGAGCGCAGGCACGTTCCAGAGTGGAAGGGGGATGAACAACTCCGCGAATCGAAGTGGGGTCAATCCGCCCTCGTCAACGCAAAATGGAAACCGTAGTGGATATCCTTCATTCACGCCACCGAGCAGCAATCGTTCGTCGAGTCCTGCAACCTCGGGACGGACAAATATGGGTTCCCCGAATATGGGCTCCAGAGGCGTGGGGTCACAGCGCGGCATGACCCAGTCTGCTCCGGCCAGCAATGGCGGCGGATTCCGGCCCTTCACGCCGCCATCCCGCAGCAACGTATCGCCTGGCGGATCGAGCGCGCCTGCTTCGCGCGGCAGCAATGGCAGTTACTGGAATCGGACAGCCCCGAGTTCGACGAGTTCGATGGGATCGCGCGGCAACAGTTCGTACGCGGGCAGCTACGGGCGTGGATCATCCTCCCGTCCGCAGTTGGATATGCGGCAGCCGATTGTACGGTCTCCCTCTTACGGCGGGTATTCGCGCGGAGCTAACGGCGGATATCGCGGTTCCCCGAGCTACGGCGGATCGCGTTTAGCTCCAAGCTACAGTGCGCCACGCGGTGGGCCCAGCTACGGTGGCTCGCACGGTGCACCTAGCTATGGTGGTGGCCGCGCGCCGAGCGGTGGCGGACACTCCTCAGGCGGCGGTGGACACTCCTCCGGCGGTGGCGGCGGACACTCCAGCGGTGGAGGCGGCGGCCATTCTGGTGGCGGAGGTCATTCGGGCGGAGGTCATCGCTAAAAAGCTTTGGAGACAGTAAGTCTCTGAGGGAAGCAGCACAATGTAAGTGCAGTTGATGTAAATGAAGTGAACAACAGAGGCGGGAAGGGCGTGCCTAGCGGCACGCCCTCTCTGTTTTATTTGTCGGAAAAGTTCGCACGCGATGCAGAATCAACTGTTGCAAGCAATCTTGCTGTAGTCGATTTGACATGTCTGGGCGGAATCACGGACGTGCATAGGCAGGGCTGTCGGGTTCGGGGCGGTCGTAATCGCGGCCGTACTTGTTCTTGTGAGCGAGAGCGAGGTCAGACTCCGCCAGCGCGAAGGTCCCAAGGGACGTTGCACCAGGAGCGACCGTAATCTCCCGGTTCGTGGCGCGAAGCGCGTCGGGCGCGACGGAGGTGTGAAAAACCTGCAACTCGTAGCGGCCCGGCGGAACATTGGGAATGTTGAGGTTCCCCCGCGAATCGGAAATAGCGTAGTAGGGCGTTGCCAGGGCGATGACTACAGCACTCATCTGCGCATGAATGTTGCAAAAGATGAAGGAGACGCCGGGTTTGTCGAACTGGACGAAGCGGGTGGTTCCGCTTTCATAGAGTCCAAGATCGAAACGCTTCCCCTCGAACAGCGAAAATACGTTGTGAAAAAAGGGATCGTGGTTGGGAAACTCCACTTTGCCGCCAACGGGGATCACCAGAAGCGAAGGCTGAAAGCTTTTGTTCTTCTGCACGAGTTGCGGAATCTGGGAAGGTTCTTGCCGGAGCGGTTCAACCGCCGCGCCGATAGGAGTGAGCCAGACGACTGCTTTCGAAGCGTTCGTGACGTGATGGCTGTTCCTGGTCAGTTGCACATGTGCCGTAAGCGCTACCTGCTGAGAAGGTGCGCTGACGGCGGCCAGCAGCACGAGGAAGAGCAACCATCCGTGTTGGATACCGTGACTTTTCAAAATAAGATTCCTACCGATAGATTGACCTGGTTGGTCGCGCTGCTGCTGCTGTAGACGGGGAAGGTGCGCAATCGCCTGAACTCCGCGGATAGCACGAGGTCAGAACGAGGACGAAAGACCACATTGCCAAGAGCGCCGCGATTCCGTCCCAGAATGGGGCCAAAGTTGTTCTGATCGGTGGCAAAGCCGCGCACGTCGCCCGCAAACGCATCGTCCTCGGCGATTACCCCGTTCAATTCCACCTTCGGAGTCAATTGGAACTTTAGTTGTGTCCATCCGCCGGCGGTGTCGAGGCCGCGGATCGGACTGGAGGGCAAAGAAGGGTCGGCGCCGTATAGGATGGAGGTCCCGATTGCGCCGCCCAGTCCGCCTATGCCGCGACCGCGATAGAACTCACCGGAGAGAGCCAGGCGTGGAAGAAGAGGAATCTGCCAATCTGCCATTCCAGCCCACGCGTCGACCAGACGGCCCCATGTCCAGTTCTGCCGGCCATAGTAGCCAGCAACGCCGAAGCTGAGCGGATGTTCCCGCACCGAACGTGACCATGCCGTGCGAACTGCATAAGCGGGCTGCCCAGATAGTTCGCCGGCCTGGGCCGAACGGTAGAAGGAATTGTAGGGTGGTTCCCAGTCGAGGTTGTCGAGGATTCCCGCTTGCACGGTTACGGTCTGCTGGTCGGAGAGCGAGAAGCGGTGCTCAACTCGCAGTTGCGGTGTCCAGCCCCAAAGGTTTCCGGCAAAGGCGAACGCCGGCGTGGCCAGGGATGCGAAGGAAGTGGGCGAGAGAGGCGAAATGAATAAAGAATCCTGGCCCGCAACCACCGAGGTGTGTTCCCAATCGAATCGCAAGCTGGCGGTCTGCAGGCGGACGATTCCGAAGTTGACGCCGTTGCCGGTTGCGGGGAATCCTCCTGAGAAATCGAGCTGAACATCGGCCGATGTTCTCGCCCCGGCGACGTTCGGGCCGAAGATTTCGAGGCCGATTTCCGATTGGCGCAGGGTAGCTCCGAGAGTGACCGGGGGCGTCCCGACCCGGACCGGCTCGGAATAGGTCGGAAAGTCCAGATTGTCGGAACCTCCCATGTTGCGGAAGGCGTTCATCAGGACGATGCCGTGGAGCCGCGCGCGATACTTGGAGGCGCTTTCGACTTTGGTCTGATACTGTTCATCGATTTTCGAGCCGATCAACGAAGTGGATTCTTCCAGCTTCTGAACCCGTTCCTCGAGCGGGGCTGTGACTGGCGGAGCTGAAGCGCTGGCAGCGCCCGATGCGTCACGCGATTCCTCTTCCGGCGAAGGGGCATGGGCCATCGCTGTCTGAGATCCGCCACTGGTAGGCGTTGCAGGCCGCTGCAGCAGCGCGCCTGCGGCTTGCAAATCCTGGCGCAACTGGTGCATCTCCGCGCGGGACTCGGCATTTTCTGAGCGCATCTCTTCCACCAGACCTCGAAGTTGACGGACCTGATCCTGCAGGTCGCGAACCGCGCTTGCGGTCTCATCCGGCGCCGGGGAGGCAGCCGTCGCGGGCGCTTCCTGCGCCCGGCCAATTGTGCTCAAGAAAATGAAAGCGGCAACCGCCAATGCGGCCCCGGAAACCGTAGAAGTCCTAAGGCTCTTCACACCGTCCTCCTACACCATCCGGGTCAGGCACTTGGGTAAGAGAGGGATCGTGCCTAAGGGCCCGGATGCGAAATCGAATTCTGGCTGGTCTCATCCTGTTGTGCGGGCACAAGAGAAGGGACCTCCAGGCTGGGGTCGCCGGCGCTGCGGAACGCATCCTGCAGGTGTCCGGGCAGCGTGATCCGGAAGACCGTTCTGCCCTGGAGCGTGCGTTCCACCACAATCTCGCCGCCGTGATCTTGAACGATTTTCTGTACTACCGCCAGTCCCAATCCAGTGCCGTTCTCCTTGCCGTAGCTGACAAAAGGATGAAACAGGCGCTCCTGGATGGACTCGGCAATGCCGGGACCGTTATCGGCGACCGAAATTGTAATGGAGTCGCCGATCTCATCGGCGGTGACTTCCACCTTGCCTCCCACCGAGGGAGCGGCCTCGCACGCGTTCAAGAGCAGGTTGTACAAAGCACGCTCCAGCTTGCGTTGGTCAAACCATCCTGAAATTTGTCCGCCGCACAGGACTTCGATGGGACGGGCGTGATGCCGGGGATGTAGACGGACTGCCTGAACGGATCGGTGGATGGTTTCTGAGACGCTGGCGTATGCGGGGTTCAGAGATTCGCGGGTGCGGGCGAATTCGAGCAAGGAATCGATGAGGTCCGTCATCAGGTTTACGCCGGTACGAACCTCCTGGTACAACTCTTCGCGCTGCACGGGAGTAAGGTGACTGTCGCAAAGGAATTCGGAGTTGGCGACGATGGCGGCCAGGGAGTGGCGCAGATCGTGCGAAATCGAACTGGCCATGCGTCCGATGGTGGCGAGTTGCTCGGACTCCAGCAGGTCGCGCTGGCTTTTGAGAAGGCTGGCACGCATGCGTTCGAAGGCGCGAGTCAATTCGGCTACTTCGTCGCCGCCGCGGCGATCCAGCGGATGATGGAAGTCTCCGCCTTCCAGGGCGCGTACGCCGACGACCAGGCTGCCGAGCGGCCGGGTGAAGGTGTGCGAGAGGAAGAACACCAAACCGCTACCCACCAGGATCGCGGCCAGACCCAGCAGAAGAAGATAACGATTCAGTTGATCGACAAACTTCGTGGCCTGATCGTACGAGCCCAGGACGCTCAAGCGAACCGGCGCCGATCGAGAGCCCGAGAGTACGAGGGAAGTTGCCAGGAAGCGTTCGGAACCGATCTCGATATCCCGTGGATCATCATGGGCGGACCCTCCGATCAGATCGCGAATGGTTCCGCCTTGCACTTGTGTGGAAGTCAACGTAGTGCCAACGATTTCGTTTCCACAGGAAAAGGCGACTTGGCTGCCGGCCACCTTGCTGACTTCGGCAGCCAGGCGGTCGTTGATCTCGTAGCCAATGACGAGGAACCCGAGCAGAGTGCCGTCGGTTCTGGTGCCACGGTAGATGGGCTCGATAAATGTCTGGTAAAGGTGATGCTCGCCCAGCCACCAGTGGCTGGATTCTCCCCGATCCTCATCGAGGGATTGTTGGAAATATTTTTCTGCAGCCTCCGCCGTGAATCCGGGAGTTTTCGTATGCAGGGCGACGACTCGACCGCTGCGATCGACCATGACGAAGAGATCACTGGCGGCGATCTGCGAAATGTCTTGCGACGCATCCTGAATGGTCACAGGGTCGGGGCTGGTCATGATGGCGCGTGTGATGGGAAGGTCTGCCAGCAGGGCCACGTCGCTGGTCAACATGGTTTCGCGCTCATGACGGAAGTCCTGGAAGGCGGCGACGGAATTGCGCAGGTTGACCGCGATGCTGTGTCGAACGTTGCTGCGAATGCTCCGCTGTACGAGAAGCAGGCTTGTGGTGGTGAGAGCCGTAGTGACCAGCAGCATCGAGAGCAGGAAGCGGGTACGCAAGCGCAGGCGCGGCATGAGTGCGCCGGTAGACTCAGCCTGGGAAGAATGGGGTGCGGATTCTGGAGGCAGGTTCACGGGAATCAGCGAACGAACTTGTACCCCATGCCATGCACCGTGCGGAAATGTACCGGGCTAGAGGGGTCTTTTTCCAGTTTCTGGCGGAGTTTGAGAATGTGGTTATCGACGGTGCGGGTCGAAGGATAGTTTTGGTAGCCCCAGACCTCGTTCAGCAATTCGTCGCGCCCGATGACCCGGTCAGCATTCTGCACCAGAAACTGGAAGGTCTTGAATTCCTGGGCAGTCAGAACTACGGGCTTTCCATCGCGCTTGACTTCCATCTTTTTGAAGTCCGCAGAGATGCCATCGAAGCTGACGACCTGCAGATCGGGAGTGCGCGCGGTGTGGCGCAGCGCGGCCCGGACGCGTGCCAGCAGTTCCCGAGGACTGAAAGGCTTGGTCACGTAGTCGTCAGCGCCCAACTCGAGCAACAGGACTTTGTCGGAGACGTCGCTGGCCGCGCTCAGAACGACGATCGGTAGCGTTGGGGCCAGCGCCTTGATCTCTTTGCACACGTCCTGGCCCGAAAGCTTGGGAAGTCGCAAGTCAAGAACCACGGCCGCCGGCGCTGAAGACTGGAAGCTGTCGAGAGCGGACCTACCATCGGATTGCGTCTCCACGGTATAGCCCTCGGTCTCAAACAGCCTCCGAAGGGCTTTCTGGACGGCCGGGTCGTCTTCCACGACGAGGATGCGGCCAGTGGCCTTGGCCGAAGGAGCCGGATTGACTGCTCTCTCGGTACTGAGCGGCGCAGCGAGGTTCCCCATCATAGTTTGTCCTGTGTGCGGTTGTAGCTTCCGGGGGCCCTTACATAGCACACCGGAGGTGGTCGACGTCTGAAGCTTACAACGGTTTGACGGCAAAGTAGCCTCCTGCGGGCCGTTTTTGACATTTTTTTTACAATTACAACTTGGCGTCAAAAGGCGCTGCGGAAGCAGACTTGCATGACGAAAGGGACGCTTAGATGGATGAGCGTCGAGACTCGCTGCGATCTAAGGTGCTGTTGTTTTCGTTGTTGCCGAAGCAGCGTGCAACGGCACCGGATGGATTCCGCCAGCCTTGGCTGCGCTTGTCGGCAGTCAACCAGCGAAACAACCTGTCGTAGAATTGAGCTCTTGGCTGGCATCTCGGAACTAGACGGTCTGGTGGTCGTGCTGGTGCGCCCGCGCAATCCTCTCAACATTGGGGCTGCGGCTCGTGCCATGAGTAACTTTGGCGCTCAGCGGCTGCGCCTGGTGAATGCCTATGCGGCCGGGTTTCGCGAGGCTCGTTCCGCCGTCGGAGCTTCTGACTTGCTCAATCAGGCAGAAGAATACAAGACCGTTGCCGAGGCTGTCTCCGACTGCGCGCTTGTCGTGGGAACGACAGCGGTGCGCAATCGTGTGTTGCAGCAGCCGGTGCACCGGCTTGACGAGCATGCCGGCACTACGATTCGCATGCAACTTCAGAGGGAGCGGGTTGCTCTTTTGTTCGGCTCCGAAAAAATCGGGCTCACGAACCAGGACTTCAGCCACTGTCACTGGTTATTGAACATTCCTACAAGCCAGCAGAACATCTCCATGAATTTGGGACAGGCGGTCGCGGTCTGTCTCTACGAACTGGCGCGGAGCACGCCGCTCCAGCCAGGTGCAGAGGATGTCAAGCCGGCGACGGCAGGCGAGGCCGAGCAGATCACCGAGGGGTTGCTCGAGGCGCTGCGGATCAGCGGTTATGTGAAGCCGGGAACGGAAGCCATGTTTGAGAAGAAAGCTCGGCGCCTGATCCTGCGCTTCAAGCTGGAAGCCTACGATGCAAAGCTGCTTCTCGGCATGGTGAGGCAGATCGTGTGGAAATTGCGTCTGGCGAACAGAAGCTAGCGGGCTGGTCGTCTATCGGGTCACTCGTTCGAATGAGGCCTGCGTTCCGGCTCGCTTGAAGCGAAACTGGAGGAGCCACGTGCTGGCCGCGGGCTGTCCATTCACTTGGGGCGGGGAGAACTCCCAGCGCTGCGCCGCTTTCAGAGCCAGACCGGCGAAGTATCTGCTAGGCCCGGCGGTCTTGAGTTTCGCGGCTGCGACCTTGCCCGACGGATTCACTTCAACTCGCACAGTGACTTTGATCGTGCCTGTGATCGTTTTCCGTGAGTTCTGAGAAACGTCGGGGAGAACCTGACGGACCACGTCGCCGCCTTGAGTCGCAACGGCTTTTTTCGGAGCCTTGGCTGGTTCGCGAACTGCGGGATTGGACTTCGGTGCAGGCGCAGTTTGAGGCGCAGTCTGCTCCGCCGTGGGAGCGGCGGGCGCGGTTCCGCTCTTCCCGCGAGAAAAGAACACGACCAGCGCAACCAGGAGCGCAATCATTAGCAAGGCTGCGGCGACGGGCCCGCGCTTTACGGAGCTGCGGGGAAGTGGAAGAGCCTGCGGTGCGGCGGGCACCGAGCGTCCCGCGGGCTGCAACCGCGCCTGGATCTCCGTGATCGAGCACCGCCGCTTCGGGTCAAGATGCAGACATTCGCGTGCAATGCCTCGAAACGGTTCCGGAACTGTCTCAGGCAGACCGGGATCGTTCGGCGACCCCTGTTCGGCAAAAGATACGTTCTGCGTGAGTGCGGCGACCAACGTGACGCCGACTGACCATACGTCACCCGCGGGCGAAAGGATTCCGGCAGCGGTTTCGGGCGCATCGTAGGCGTCGCGCCGCCTGCGCTCAGCGTTCAACTCCGTAGAAGGAACAACCTGATCGGCGGAGAGTTTCAACTGATCGCCGACTGCCAGTACGTTCGACGGCTTGATGCGCCCGTGCACAAATCCCTTGCCGTGCAGATACGAAAGCGCGTCCAGAAGGGGGGGAAGCAGATCGGTGACTTCGGCAGGCGCCAGCGGCCGCTGAGGAAGAATCTGCGATAAATCTTCCTCTGCATATTCCATGACGACATAAAGAAGTGGTGTACCGTCGGGTCGGCAACGCCCGGCTTCATAAATGCGCATCAGGTGAGGATGAGAAAGTTGAGCGGTGGCACGCCAGCGCGAAAGTTGGCGGTCGGCCTGCGCGCCGTCAGCCGCGATCAATTTAATTGCGGCCTTCGGAGACGCTTGTCCCGGCCGCTCCGTGAGAAAGACCGCGCTGTGTTCAGTGCCACCCAGCCACTGGCGAAGCGGAAATTTCCCGTCGACTGCGCGGCCTTCCCACGTTTTCCAGACCCCAGGATTGCTCATGCGTTGCTACCCGCGAACGAACATTCTATGCCATCTGAAAAAAAACCGGTAAACACGCGGAGGTTCTTCGCGGGCGCAACCCATGGTTCAGAGGCGGTTCACCTGCTTTTGTAGCTGAAAGTCACCTTCGTTTCCTCATCGAGAACCAGCGGCCGGACGAAGCTGAACGAAGTGCCGGTGCGCGGCACATCGATGGCCACCGGCAAAACGCCGGCCACCCTGCGTTGCAAGTTGACGACGTTGGCGGATACGGAATTCTGGTTTACAGCCGGGGCCATCGTCGCCAACAGTTCGAAGTTGCGTGCCATTATGGGGCCACCACTCGTTGCCCCCGTTTCAAGCTGAGCCACTTGGGCCGAAACCTCCACGGTCTCAGTCGCGCTGGCCACGCTTATTGGAAGGTTGTACATCGAGGGCTGATTGGCATCGTAGTTGAGATTGAAAATGCTGGTTTGGAATCTCGGCATCTCCGCTTTGGCTTTGAAGTTCCCCGAAGGCAGGCCCGCGATGATCCAGCGGCCCTGAGCGTCGGTCTGCGCCGTTCTCGCGGATCCGTTGATCGATGTGATCGTGACGCGGGCGTTGGCAATGGTGGCTCCGCTCGGATCAACGACATAACCTCCCATTTGTCCGGGAAGGGCTAGCAGTCTCAGGTTGGACATCCATCCGTCGCGATTGTTTTGGGCGTTCATCGCATTTTCTTCGCGAAAGGGCTGAGGCACAAGATTGGCGGCGATCACGTCGCCGCGAAAATCTTTCACTTTGTATTGCTCCGGCAGAAAGACTTCCCAACTCAGCAGGCTGATCGGAATGTCCATGCTTGGAAGACTCAAGTCGGCTCCGCCTTTTTTCGCGAACGGAGCGCCGGAGTGCATGAACACGAACGAAACGGTATACGAGTCGGTTGGACGAAATCCGGGGCGCAGGAGGGGTACTCGATCTCCGTCGGGGCCCTGGACTGGCTTCACCCGCTCGCCACCCACGTCCGCCGAGAGAATGCTGGCGCCCGCGGGCAGAGCGACTTTCAGGAACGGCTGCGCCTGGTTCTTGAGGATCAGTTTCACTTCGGTGAGCGACTTGCCCTCCGAGGTGACCAGGGTTGTGACGACCGCGCTCTCGGCCTCCGCCGCCAGCACGCTTCCGTCGGGGAATCGCACCCATTGCAGCGCCAGGCTCGGCGTCTCGCTGGCCTGCTTGTGATAGCGGAATGCCGCCTGCGGCGGGAAGTGCGCCAGCGACCGCAGATAGGGATTCGCTTCTTTCACATCCATGCGCTTGAGGCCGCCGCCTTCCGTTGCGGTCAGTTCCATGGTGCCCGCGCCCTCGACCAGTACTTCGCCGGTCTCGCGTTGTGCTCCCTTGAAGCTGAGGAATGGTGCATCGGCCTTGGCGCCGCTGATGGAGCGCTCCATCGATATCAGGAACTGGTGGCTGCGCTGGGTGGGGGCATTTACTTTCAGAGTCAAAACTCCGGAGTCGGTTTCGGTGGAATCAAGCGTGGCTCCGGTCACGCCGGTGACTTCGTACCCCGCAGGCAACTCCACCTGGAATTGGGAAGGCTCCCCCTGCACGACGGTGATGTCCGCGAGCACGGCCACGCGCATCTCCGCCTCGCTCACCGTGATGAGCGTCTTCGCGTCGGAGAGAAACCGAACTTCACGCGGCACGGTTGGAGTAACAGTTTCCCGCGTGGCCCACCAGACGGTCGCGGGTTGTCCCGGAACCAGCGTGGCTTCAATCGCGGTGTGTCCATTCTCCGATTTTCTGCTGGTGATGATGCCGGGGCTGATGATGGCGACAGTGTGGTCGCCGGGGATTAGCATCGCCAGTTGCACGCTGCCCGCGGCGGGCACCGGCAGACTGAAGGAAGCGCGACCCGCTTCGATTCTCAGCGGGAGCCCGGTGTCGAGCGCGACAGAAAATTCGCCCGGCCCCGACAGAAGCGCAATGTGCGTGCCGTTCTCTTGGAGCAAGGGAAGGCCCTTGCCGTTTTGGTGGGCGTCGAGAACGGTCATTCCGGTGGTCAGCGGGACCTTGCTCACGCCTTTGCGGAAGACTTCTCCCTCCAGTTGCACCGTGCCGCGCACGCCGTCGTTCTCGATGTGCAACTTCACGTCGGCATGCTTGATCGAGTAGGGAAGCGGGGCGAGGTCCGGCCTCTTCGGCGGCTTCGCCGCGAGCGCAACCAGCCTGTTGTATTCGTCGAGTGTCAGCGTGACACTGCCAGAATCGGGCAAGGGCAGTGTGGATTTCTCTTGTGCCGCACACACCTGCGGCATACACACGCAACAAAGCAGCAACACCACAAATATATTTTTCACCGCACACCTCCCTTTTTGTCATGCTGAAAGCTGAACTCTGCAGTGGGAAACTGATTCTCGCTAGTGAGTTCCGAAACAAGGAATATCGACGGCCCAAATGCGGGAAACGCAACGTTGATCGGCAGAATGCCTGTTACCCTTCCAGCCAGTGACTTTGCTTTGAACGTGTCGAGGAGAGCTTGGGTTGCGTCCTTCTTCTCGTCTTTGTCGCCCGGCTGTCCGAAGCCTTGCAGTCGATCGTACGGTTTGGCGCTCGCGGGAGGCTCATTCGACGAGATCATCACTCCTGTCCCCACGCCACCACTCGGCGGTTCAAGCACGGCGGAAACCGGATTCTGATACTCCTGCGTGTGAAATGTTCCCGGCTCGGCCGAAACCCGGAAGAGAGGCGGGTAGTACAACAGCAGACCGGTGCGGGAAATAGGAAGGTCCAACGCCGGCAGCGTTACCTTTTCCTTGCCTTTCTCGTTCCACGCGGCTGCCTTCACGAGATACAGAATCTCTACGGCGAATGCAGGCGCATCGTCTCCGCCCCGCGATTTCTCCAGCGGCAAGAGCAGGCTACCGTCCGGCGATTGGCCCGGGCGAACCGTTTTTCCCGCCAAAGAAACGCTCCACACCGTTGCGCCCGCGGGCAGCGTAACTTTCACAAAGTTCCGCTGGTTATTTCGAACTGCATACCGTGCTTGCACCAGCTCTTTCCCGTCGACGCTCATCAGTACCTGGTAGCGAGCCTCTTCAATATTGGCCATCAGGACCGCCTGCTGGTCGTAGCGGGCAACGTTGACGCTCAACGACCGGGTCGCTCCCGCTTCACCCGACCGGGCGCGAAACGCGACCAGCGCCGGCGACTGCCGGTTCGCCATCATTTCGCCGAGATCGGTAGCGTCGGCATCCTCCAGCCCCTGCGCTTTCTGGTCTTTGATCTCTCCGGCTCCCAGAATCTCCACGGCGACTCCTCCGGTGTCGCGCTCCGTGTTCCGCAGGCGGAGCAGCGGAATGTCGATGATGCCGTCCCGTGGAAGCCGAGTCTCGCCGTTGATGACAAAGCGCGCGCTGTGCTCGACCGGTTCAAGGAAGGTCACGGCCAGTTCGCCGTCTTTTATCTCCCAATCGGCCACCATCGCGCCTAAGACCTGGTTGATCGTCACTTTTTCTGGAAGCTGGATTCGCACTTCGCGGGCCGCCCCCTGCACGATCTCGAAAGTCGCTTCGGCATAAATGGAGGTCGAGTCTTCCGCCAGGCTGGTCAGTTGTGTCAGTGACCCGCGCAATCGCAGCGGCAGTTCGACATGATGATCTTCCGTCTTCTTCCGCCAGGTGAAAGTCAGGGCCTCATTCCCGCGGGCGTAAGCCAGCCACTTGGTTTCGCCCGAGGTCTCCGATTTCTCGGAAAGCAATCCTCCTCCGACTCTCAAATCGACGCCCTGTCGCGGAAGCAGGACCGAAGCCCTCGTCACCCCGGATTCCGTGGAAGGCAGGGAAATGCTCTCCTCGCCCGCAAAGGACGTAATCGGCACATCCACATCGAGCAGCAACTCGAAGCGCCCAGCGTGCGAGAGCAGCGCCGAAAGGTGCGCTCCGCCTTTGCCCTGCGCGCCCGGCACCAGCGATACCTGCTTGCCTTCAAGCCGAGCTTCGCGGACCAGCAAGCCCGCAGGTACAGGTACACGCACCCACCCGTCTTTCAATACGTCCACGGTGAGGCTGGCCCTTCCTGCCGCCAGCTCGCCGGCAACGTGAAGGTCGTAGTCAACCCGCGTGAGCGTGGCGTCCAGTGGAGGCGGTTCGGGATCGTGCTCGACTGGGTACGCTTTCGCCCGCAGCACGCGGTATTCGTCGATCGGAATCACGACCCATCCCGCGATATGGGAAGGTTCAATGGGCTTTTCTTGGGCTCGAGCTACGGCTCCCCAACAGAGCGAAGCGGCCACAAGGCCGGGGAAAAACGGTCTCAGAGCAAATTGTCTGAGTTGCGAAAATACGGCGAGAATTAGCTTTTTCATGGTTCAAGCCTCACTTCAACTGCTCGGGGGGATGCGTTTCGGTCTCTGGGGGATGTTTCGGGGGAAGCGTCCATTCAGAGTAAGAATGCCGGAGGAGCCGAAAATTGCGCACAGATTTCAGTACTGGTTACCGGCGGAGACAAGTGTCTGGGCGCGTTCGATGAGGACTCTGCTGTACGATAGCAAGTCGCGATCAGCCGAGGCCGGGAGGTACGATTGGCTTTCAGCACGGAGAAGTCGAGGCAGGTTTACGAGCGCACGCTGGGCGTGCTGATTGAGGCCAGCAGTTCCTCCTCCCGGGGTCCGGCCAACTTCGGCAAGTATCCCATCTTCATGGAGCGCGGCCGCGGCTCGCGTATCTACGATGTCGACGGCAACGAGTACATCGACTGGATGATGGCCTTTGGCGCGCTGCCGCTGGGACACGCGCATCCTGAGATCGTGGAAGCGATTACCGAAGCCGCCACCAGCGGAGCGCACTTTGCTACCGCAACGCCGGTTGAGTTGGAAGTGGCGGAGATGCTGCAACGTACGGTTCCGAATGCCGAGCGCGTGCGCTTCGCGAATACCGGCACGGAAGCGGTGATGGCGGCGATTCGCCTGGCACGCGGTGTGACCGGCCGGCCGAAGATTCTGAAGTTTGAGGGACACTATCACGGCTGGCACGACGACCTGCTGGTCGGTTCCAACGTGCTGCCGCCGAGTGCTCTGGGATTGCGCACCGATCCCATCAAGGTTCCCGACAGTTCAGGTTTGAATCGAAGAGCTCTCGACGACACGATTGTCGTGCCTTGGAACGATCTGCAGGCTCTGCAGCATGCCATTGAAAATCATCCGGGTCAGATCGCGGCGATCATCACCGAAGGCATCATGGCCAACATGGGTGTGATTCCTCCCGCGGAAGGATATCTGCGAGGCCTGCAAGAACTCGCTCGCGCCAACGGCATTCTGTTTATTCTCGATGAGACCGTGACCGGATTCCGCATCGCTCCGGGAGGCTGCCAGGAATACTACAAACTCTCTCCTGACCTTGTGACCTTCGGCAAAGCGCTGGGCTGCGGCTTGCCCGTCGCTGCACTCGCAGGCCGCTCTGAGGTGATGGACGCATTGCAATGGGGAGGTGTTCTGCACTACGGCACCCACAACGGCTCGCGCATTGGAATGTACGCCGCCAGGGCTAACCTGCGGGTGCTCACGCGCGACAACAACGCCGCCTTCCGCCACACGTGGCGCATTGCAGAGCGATTGTGCACGGGGTACAAGGAGTTGTTCCAGAAAAAGCGACGTGCGGTGGTTGTGCAGAACGTGGGTCCGATGTTTCAGTTGATGTTCACCGATCAGCCCGCGATCCGCGACTATCGCGAGTTCTGCCAGTTCGTGGACCGCGCCGCCTTCCAGAAGTTCGTGCTGTCGCTGTTTCCGTTTGGCGTGTACGCGTCTCCGTCTGCGGCGCTGCATTCGATTGTCACGCTGGCGCATACAGATCAGGACGTGGACTTTACGCTGGAGGCGGCGGAAAAGGCGATGGAGGAGAGCGATTAGCGGTTTGTCTTCATCGCATGATTTCAACCATTCGAGAAGGGAGCAGCCCATGAACGCGATGACCACTGAAGAGGTAAAAGAGTTCGAGAAAAAGAATCAATGGGCGACTGGCCTTAAGGTCGACGACGATTGGCGAGGGCTTTACTACGACAATGCAGAGGCGAACTGCATCGAATTGAAATTTCCTGACACACCGATGGCGGTGCCCTATTTCACACTTGTTTTATCGCTGCTGAACACCGAGGCGGAGGAGCATTTCAACGGGGCGTTGCTCTGGCTTACTTTGTGGGATGTTGGTAGCCCCCAGTTGGAAAAGATTGGGTGGAAGCTGGTTGAAAAAATGCGCTTAGCCTTCGGCGAGACGCGGCCGGTCGGGGTTGCACCCGGACATTGGTTTAGAAGTGATGAATTTGTCGAACTGAACGCTTTCCTGCTCCCCTGCTTCGTATTTGGCTGGGACGCGTATCTGGCTCCCTCACGCAAGGACTATTTCGTACATATCAGCCACGATGAGTTTTGGATGGTTGTCACCAAGACAGCTGCTGCACACAAAGAGATATTCGGACAATTGAAACCCCTCGATCCTCAGCCTGCGCATCAGCGATGTTTGGAGAGATTCTGCCGTCACAGTTCAGCTTCAAAGGGGAAGTAATCGGATAGCTCGGCTGTTTGCACATTCGGATGACGACACAATTGAGAAACATCGAAGAACGAGCAGGTCGGCTTCTATCGCTGGAGGGCAAAGTCGCGATGGTCACCGGAGCAGCCTCGGGGATTGGGCGCGGTATTGCGATTCGGTTGGCTGAGATGGGAGCATTCGTCTCCATCCTCGACATCGACGACATCAAAGGACGCGCGAGTGCCGTCGAGATCGAAGCTCACGGAGGCGAAGCGGTTTTCCTGAACTGCGATGTCCGCAGTGCCGCCGAATGCCGGCGCGCGGTCGAGACCGTCAGGCAGCGTTCCGGCAAGATCGACATCCTCTGCAACTGCGCTGGCATCGCCATCCGCAAAGACATCGTCGAACTTACCGAGGACGAATGGGACCTCGCCCTCGATGTGACGCTCAAGGGAATCTATCTGCTCTCGCGCGAAGTCGTGCCCCACATGGTGCGCAACGGCGGAGGCAGCATCGTCAACATCGGTTCGGGATGGTCGCTCAAGGGAGGGCCGCGGGCCGCGTCCTACTGCGCTGCCAAAGGTGGCACCGTCAATTTGACGCGTGCCATGGCCATCGACCATGGCAAGAACAACATCCGCGTGAACTGTGTGTGCCCGGGAGACGTGGAAACTCCCATGCTGCTCAGCGAATGCGCTCAACTTGGCGAGGACGTGCAGGCGTTCATGCGGGAAGCCGCCAATCGTCCGCTGGCCCGCGTCGGCACGCCCGACGACATTGCCAACACGGTCTTGTTTCTAGTGAGTCCAATGTCGAGTTGGATCACCGGCGCAGCACTCGTGGTCGACGGAGGCGGACTGGCGTAACTACTGGCCTTGCCGTTGCCGCGCCGCTTCGTAGAGCACGATGCTTCCCGCGACGCCGGCATTCAAGGATTCCACCTGCGGCATGTGCGGGATTGCGACCAACTCGTCCGCTTGCGCCAGCACAGCGCGGGAAAGGCCCGAGCCCTCGCTCCCGATGAAAACTGCCGAAGGCCCGGTGAGATTCGCCTGATCGAGCGGCGTGCCCTTGTGCGACGACGTCGCAATCAGACGTACACTCTGCGCGCGCAGCCTGGCCGAAATCTCTTCCATCCCGCCCGCCGCTTTGGCGAGGACGACAGGGAGCCGGAACACTGATCCCGCCGACGCGCGTATCACCTTCGAATTGAACGGACTGACCGTGCCCTCGCCCAGCACCACGCCCGCGCTGCCAAAGGCTTCGGCAGAGCGCAGGATTGTCCCTAGATTGCCTGGATCCTGCAGCCCCGCAAGAACGATGACCGGGCCGACCTGCAGCCGCTCCAAAACATCCGCGAGCGAGAATTCCTTCAGCCGGACCAACGCCGCTACTCCCTGCGGCGTCTCGCTGGGAACGGTGCCATCGAAAAGTTTGTCTGGTAGCAGCAGAGTGTCGACGTTGGCCCCGATCTGCGGTAGAAGACGCTCCGCCAGGTTCTGCGCCGATTCCTTGAAGAAGACAGCCCGAAAGCGCAGCCCGCTGCGGATCGCCTCTTCCACAATGCGCATGCCTTCGACGGCGCAGCTTCCATCTTCGGTGCGTTCGGCCCGCACAAACGCCTGACGCAGATCCTTCACCAGGGCGTTGTGGCGGCCTTCGATCCGCCGGAGCCGATGCTGCGCGCTGGGCGTGGATTCTGAGGTTCGGGTCATGTCCGGTGACTGCATGATACGCTGCCGCCTCATCTTGCGGCGTTTTGCCGTATTATGGTAGGTTTCGCGGTCTAAATAAATCGAGTCTGTAGCAAATAGAGAAGGGAACGCCCGTGCGCGTCGAGATCGTAAAAATTAATAGCGAGACCCCCGAATCGTCCCTGGTCAAATACGCCGCGGATCAGATCCGTTCCGGCGAAGTGCTGGGCATGCCCACCGACACGTTTTACGGACTGGCGGCGGATCCGTTCAACCTGCGCGCCGTCGAGCGTGTCTACGACATCAAGACCCGCTCGCGCCACAAGCCGCTGTCGCTGCTGATCGAAAGCACCGACCAGGCGGAAGAACTGGCCAAGCCGCTGCCCGAAGAATTCTATGCACTGGCGCGGAAATTCTGGCCGGGGCCGCTGACCATCATCGTGAAGGCGGGCTCGCGCCTACCACTCAAGGTGACTGCCAATACGGGCAACGTCGCATTGCGTGTGCCCAATGCAAAGATTCCACTCGCAGTGGTGACGGCCGCGGCCATTCCCATCACCGCCACGTCCGCGAACCTCAGCGGCGCCTCGGAGTGCACCAGCGCGGAGCAGGTGCGCGATCAGCTGAAGGGCCGTCTCAACATCATTGTTGACGGAGGCGATTCTCCGCGGGACGTGGCGTCCACCATCGTCGATCTCAGTGACGAAGCCGCGCGCTGGCGCATCATTCGCGAAGGCGCGATTCCCGCCGACGACATATCCAGCTTCTTCGCTCAAGGATGAACGCTTAAGGATGAATGCCGAAGAATGACCGATGAAGGCGCCAACCAGCATTCGCAACCACGCTGGTGGCTTCGTCTGTTGGTCCTGGCCTCCGTGGCTGCGGTATCGTTGCTGGTGATCACGGCAGTTCAGGTTGTGCACACCGCTTCTCTGCAGGAAGTCCACCCAGCGGATGCGATCGTGGTTTTCGGCGCGGCGGAATACTCGGGGCGCCCCTCTCCTGTTCTGCGGGCGCGCCTCGATCACGCTCTCGACTTGTTCCACCGCGGTGTGGCGCCGGTCGTTATCACTACGGGCGGCGCCGCTGGCGATCCCAGTTTCAGCGAGGGTGGGGTTGGACGCGATTATCTGATGCGGCACGGTGTTCCGGAGCGCAGCCTGATCGCTGAGACGCAGGGCCGCGATACCTCGGAATCCGCCGTGCGCGTGGGCGTGATCATGCGTGCGAACGGCCTGCGCAGTTGCGTCGCGGTGAGCGACGCTTACCACGTCTTCCGCATCCGCAAGCTTTTGGAACACGAAGGCCTTGCTCCCGTATACATAGCCCCGCGCCCGGATTCGCGGCCTCACAGCGTGTGGCAGCGCGCAGTCGCGGTGCTTCGCGAAGCGACCAGTTATTTGCTGTGGCGAGTGGGATTTACTTAGGGAAACGACTTCAGACTTCTCACCAACCGTTTCTTTCACGCAGCCCGGTGATGTGCGCTACGTGATGCCGTCCATGCCACGCGTACAGGGCGAGCGTCTTCTCCAGGGTCATTGCGCCCATCTCGGGATGGCGGAACGTGCGCTTCCACTCCTCCGGCGTCAGAGACCGCAGCAGGCGCACCCAGCGATCATGCAGCGATTCGAGGAGCGTCAACGAAACATCGACCGGAGTCGCCTTCGTATCCGCCAGTTCCGCCCAGCGATCTTCCGCATAGGGCTTGATGGTTGGTTCGTCCTCGGTGAGAGCCAGCTTGAATCGTACATAGGAGTTTATATGGCTGTCCGGCACGTGATGGACGACCTGGCGGACGGTCCATCCGTCGGGACGATAAGGAGTGTCGAGTTGGGCATCGGACAGCCCCTTCACCGCCGCACGCAGCTTTACCGGGGTCTGAGCAATCTCGTCGAGGAGCGTGCGCTTCTGGTCTTCGGTGAGATGTCCGTCGTATTTGAATTTGCCGATGGGATAGCGCAGATCGGTCATGGAATCTCCGTTCAGAGGTTTGGGTTAAAGATGAGCGGCGGACGACCAGCGCTTCAAGGAATCTCAGGGCCGGCTTGTTTCTTTGAAGACCGGCAGCCAGGAAGCCTTGCAGTTAACTACAAGGTCTAGTACCCATCCCTAGACCACCCCATTCCCTCCGGCTTCGAATTTCGATTCTCCGTGCCTCCATTTTGGTGCATCAAAGGTGCGTTCTAGGCTAGACTCTTACTGCTGTTGAGTTTAGCTACTCGGTCCCCGACGCCGGCCGCGCGCTGTTGCCTCGGGAACTTCCTGCGAGGGGCGCTATGCCGTCGTCGGTTTGGTCTGGTCACTTAACCTTCGGACTTATCTCCATGCCTGTGCGTTTGTTTTCCGGCGCGCGCAGTAGCGGCATTTCCTTTAACATGCTGCACCGCCCCGACAAGCAGAGGGTGAAGCAGCAGTACATTTGCCCGCTGGAAAACGTCGTGGTCGACCGCAGCGAGATCGTGAAGGGCTACGAGTTTCGCAAAGACGAATACATCGTCATCGAGCCCGAGGAGATCAAGAAGATCGAGCCGCAGACCGCCAAGACCATGGAGATCCTCGAATTCGTGAAGGCCGGCGACGTCGATCCCGTGTACTTTGAATCGTCGTACTACATGATGCCGGAAGAAGCAGGCCGGCGTCCTTACGCTTTGTTGACCAAGGCGCTCGAGGAGAGTGAATACGTCGCCATTGCCAAGATCACCATGCACAACCGCGAATACACCGTCTTCCTGCGCCCGCACGAAGGCGGACTCATGCTGCACACGATGTATTACGCCGAGGAAGTTCGCAAAGTGGAAGGCTTCGGCGCCCCCGACGTGGAGTTGAAGGACGCCGAGGTGAAAGTTGCCCACCAGTTGATCGAGGCGCTGGCGGATGAATGGGACCCTGAGAAGTACAAGGACAGCTTCCAGGAGAATTTGAAAAAGCTGATCGAGGTCAAGCTCGAAGGCGGAGAAGTCGCTGCCGTCGAGAAGCCAAGAAAACTGGCCCCGGTCGTGGATCTGATGGCAGCGTTAAAGCAAAGCCTCGCGCAGATGGAAGGCAAGAAGAAGCCCGCTGCAACCGCGAAGTCAGAAGCTCCCGCGGCAGCCGCAGGCAAGGCACGACGCGGAAGAGGATAAGAAGAGCTTTCAGCTTTCGGCTATCAGCTTGTGCCGGACTGCCTGCACTCTCGATCGCGTCGAAACTGAAGCATTCCCGTTGCTCCACGTTTCCCCTCATCCAACTTAGCCCATTTCCCCGGCATCAGAGGGTGTAGCTGAGAGCTGACGGCTGACAGCTCTCAGCGGCCCGGCTAGCGCGGACGGCTCGCAATCGTTACAATAATCGATTCTGTCCCAATCATGCGAACCAGAACTTTTTCTTCGGGGTGCCGATGAGTTTCCGACGTGTGGGCTGGGTGGCAGCGGTCGCGCTGGCAACTTGGCTCGAACTTTCGTGTGGTCAGGTGTATCGCCCAGTGGTCATTCCCGTAAGCATCACTCCGCCCAATCCGGCGAACTTCCACGCCGTCTTTGGGATCAGCGCCAATGTACCTTTTAACCCCGGCACCGCGCTCCAGATCGATGTATCCGGAGATAGCAACATCGGTGTGGCCAACATGGGAGTCAATCCCACTCACGCTGTTATTCTGCCCAACAATTCAAGAGTGTTCGTGGCGAGCGCTGGCAGCCTGTTCGCGGGGGACACGGATGTTGTTACTGCGTTCTTTCCGGCCGGTGCTAGTTCGACCGCGACCGGGCTGAGTACGACGACAACCTTTACGCTGCCCAACATCGGTGCTACCAATCCCAGCACCAATCTGCCCTTTGTTTGCTCTTACCTTCCTGATTTTGTCGCAACTTCGCAAACCACCAGCGTCTATGTGGCCAACTACGGAGTTGAAAACGACCCAAATTGCAATTTCAGCAGCACCGACTCGGTCGCGGTCCTCAATACTTCGCAGAACACCGTCGGCAGCATCGGGTATCTTCCCGCAGGTGCACACCCAGTTGCGATGGTCGAGACGCCAGACGTGGTGAATCTCTACGTGCTCAACCAGGGCAGCAATACGGTCACTGATCTTTCTCCACAAGACTTGGCGACCCTGGCCACGATCCCGGTCGGCAACACGCCAGCTTGGGCGGCTGTGCGCCCGGACAGCCGACGTGTCTACGTCGTGACCCAAGGGGATGGGCAGCTGTACACGATCCGCACCGACACGAACGCGGTGATTTCGGGATCTCCTCAGTCCGTGGGAGGCGCCGGCGCGAACTTTGTGCTTTACGACAAAAGTCTGAACCGGTTGTATGTGACCAATCCCAACGCCGGCGCGGTCTATGTTTTCGATGCGACTACTGACCCGCCCACGCCGATGGGAACTGTGACCGTTCCCGCCCCGCCCATCGCGGCCCCAGTTTCTACAGTTTGCGCCAGCTCCAGCTGTACATACAGTTCAGTAATGCCGATATCGGTGGCGGCTCTGCCGGACGGCAGCCGGTTCTATGTCGCCAGCTATGTCACGGGAACTGCCACTTCGGCCTCGGGTTCGCCAACTTGCCCGGACTCGAACGTGACCGCGCCTGCGGGTTGCATCATTCCGCAAGTGACGGTCGTCGACGCGGGTACTTTAACCGTAAAATCGACCGTGTTCCCGCTCCTGCCTCCGGTGACGACGTCTGCTGGGTCAACAATTTATCCATTCGCGGTCGCGCCGATCGCATTCTGCGCCCCCGTTATGCCTTACACCCCGGCCTCGGCCCGCTTCCGCATGTCTGCGGTCGCCGCGCCGGACAGCAGTCGGGTCTATGCCAGCATTTGCGATGGCGGTTCAGTGGCAATTGTCAGGACTACGACTAACACGATCACTACAGGCGTGAATGTGGCAGATACGCTGGTGACCGATTTGCCCGCTCCGTTCAGCGCGGCCGCCGTATCGAGCGGCGAACCCCCGCCACAGAGTCCCGTGTTTCTGCTGACTGGACAGTAGAGGACGGCAGAGCCGGCATTCCGCCGGCTGTCCCGAGCGCGTCTCCCTCGGGCACGAAGACAACATCGGCAGGCAAATTACCAGACGGAGAACGACTATACCTTGGCGGGAACTTCTTCTTTCACCGCGTCTCTGGCCGCGTAGTGCGAGTCGACGTATTCATCGAGAATTCCGATGAACTCCGCGACGATGCGATCGCCCTTGAGGGTGGTGAACAGCCGTCCGTCGACATAGACCGGCGCCTTGGGCTCCTCGAACGTGCCAGGCAGGGAAATGCCGATGTTGGCGTGCTTCGATTCGCCGGGACCGTTGACGACGCAGCCCATCACGGCGAGTTTCATCTCTTCGACGCCGATGTAATGGCCTTTCCACGCCGGCATCTGCTCGCGCAGATAAGTTTGAATCTGCTCGGCCATCTCCTGGAAGAACGTGCTAGTGGTGCGTCCGCAGCCCGGGCACGCCGTCACCTGAGGTGTGAAGCTGCGAATGCCCATCGATTGCAGTATCTGCTGGGCCACGCGGACTTCTTCGGTCCGATCGCCCCCTGGCGCAGGCGTCAGCGAAACGCGAATCGTGTCCCCAATGCCTTCCTGCAGCACCACGCCCATGGCGGCGCTCGACGCAACCACGCCCTTCGCGCCCATTCCTGCTTCCGTGAGTCCAAGATGCAGCGGATATTCGCAGCGTGCCGCCAGTGCGCGGTAGACATCGATCAAATCCTGTACGCCACTCACCTTCGCACTCAGAATAATCTGGTCGGTGCGCAACCCGAATTGCTGCGCCAACTGTGCCGAACTCAGCGCGCTCACCACCATCGCTTCCATGGTCACTTCGCGGGCGTCTTTGGGCTCGTCGAGCCGCGAATTCTCGTCCATCATACGGGTCAGCAGCGCTTGGTCGAGAGATCCCCAGTTCACGCCGATGCGCACCGGCTTCTGGTACTTCACCGCGACTTCGATCATGGTGCGAAAATTGGAGTCGCCCGTACGTCCGATGCTAGCGTTGCCGGGATTGATACGATACTTGGCCAAATCGCGCGCGCACTCGGGATACTTGGTCAACAGAAGGTGCCCGTTGTAGTGGAAGTCGCCGATGATGGGCACGCGGATGCCCTGCTTGTTGAGTTGCTCGACGATGTGTGGAACGGCCGCGGCAGCATCGTCGTTGTTTACAGTCACGCGCACCAGTTCCGACCCGGCCCGGGCCAGTGCCGCCACCTGTTGCACGGTCGAGGGAATGTCCGCCGTGTCGGTATTGGTCATGGATTGCACCACAATCGGTGCACCGGAGCCTACGCGTACACCTCCGACAACGGCGGTCACGGTCTTTCTGCGTTGGATATTTGCCATATGGGAAGTTCTATTTTATCACGCGGACAGCGGAGTCCCGGGCTTGGGGTGCTAAAGCCCACGAGGTACCAGGGCGGCTAAAGCCGGGTTCTTTCCTAGCACTTTCTCGCAGAGCAGCGCGCGCCACCCAAAGGCTGTCTATCGGGGCTGCCATAGCAACAAAAGGGGCGCCAAAGCGATAGCTTTCCGAATCTCGGAGGTTACGGATTTCGTAACAAACCACGACTAGGCGGACGCCGGCGCAGGTGGCCAAGCAAGCCCCCTTCCACAGCGAACCGTTTGTTTCCGTAGTGCTTACCGCGACCGGATCGCCAGTGCGTACATTCGGAACTCGGAATTTGTAACGGATTGCTGTGTTTTGGCGTTTGTGAAATCATCAGGTCTACCATTCCATACTGTTGTAAGAACGACCGCTCCCACCTCTGGCCGAAAGACGGGGCTGTAACGCGCCGCTCCGGTTCCTCACCATAGTTTGTCCGAAATGGAGGTTATTCCTATGAGTCCGAATCACCGCATCAAGGCAACGGGCGCCAAGAAGAAACCAGTCGACATCAACCGCGCCAGTCCTGCCGCGCCCGCATGGCCCAGCTACCAGGGAACTTCCCAGTTCGTCGGAACGAGTCCGACCGGACGCGTGACCGTGTATGTAGATCCAACGATTGGTCAACCCGGCTTGCAGAACGCCCAGGATCTGCTCAATGATGCCGATCGTGTGGTGGGGGCCAACGACGCGATTTTCGGAACCACTGGAGGTCCGGTCAGCGTGATTGTTTTCGCGTTGGGGAACGCCACCGACGGCACCGGAGGCGCCGACCACATGGGCTGCGATTACAGTACCGGAGCGGCCATCGAAGTCGACGCTTCGTTCGGCAATTCGGCCCGCGTTTCCGCCCTGTTTGAAGCCGAGTTGAGTGAATGCTCGATGAATGGAAACCTGTGCGGCCTGAGCACTGGAGAAGCGCTCTCGCGCTGGTGCGCCGCGGTGATCAGCAATAACGCTCTCTCGGACTTTGCAACTGCGCCGCAGTGGGCGCAGGACGGCATGCCAGACTATGTGAATAAGACGGATTCCACGGATCAGAACGCAGACAGCACCGGATGCGGATTGGCGTTTCTCTCGTGGCGGATGAGCCTGGGCGATAGCCTCGACAGAATTGCCCCGGCGATGGTGGCGTTGGGCGACGCCGGAACCTTAGCTCAGCTTTATGCCAACTTGAGCTCCGACGCTGCCTCGAACGCGTGGCCGAAATTCCAGAACGCCATTCGAGCCCTACCGAACGGTGTAACCAGCGACGATCCTTTCGGGGCGTCTCAACCCGCGCAAATTGCGGGTGGGCGAGCCCCCAAGGCCCCGACACGCGCGGCGAAGACGCCCGCTCCCACAGCGATTTGCCAGCCTAAGTCCAGGCGATTGCTGCCGCCAATCAGAAAGACGGCATGAAAACAGAAAGCCGACGGTCATGCTTGGCCGTCGGCTTGAATTCCAAAAATGCGCTTACGGCAGCTTGTCTGCCAGCCCGGGAATCGTCTTCATCAAATCGTTGTAGATCACCATCACCGCGAACAGCACTAGAAAAACGAAGGCGGCCTGGTAGACGCGCTCCTTAATGTTCATGCTGATGTCGCGGCGCATCAGACCTTCGATCAGCAGGAACAGGATTACGCCGCCATCGAGGATGGGTATGGGCAGCAAGTTGAAGATGCCCAGATTCAAACTGATGGCAGCGGTCAAGCCCATCAGGGGAGTCCAGCCTTTGCGGCGGGCCGCTTCGCCCGCGGCTTGGCCAATCCGGATCGGCCCCTCAATCGAGCGCATCGAAATTTTGCGCTGCGCCATTTTCTTGACAAGTTCCAGGATCAGTAACGCGTTCTGCCGGTTCTCATGCAGCGACAGATTCAACGCTGCCGCGAAGGGCAGGGTCTTCACTTTCATTTGCATGCTGCCGATGCCGATGCGATACCACTTTTCGGTAAGAACAGGCTGAACGTTAAATGTTTTCTGCTCGCCCTTGCGCAGTACCGTAATCGCGATCGGCTTATCTTTGGTGATTTTCAGGCTTTCGATCATGGCGGCCAGCGCCGGCACCGGCTTGCCATCCAGCGTCAGGATCTGGTCGCCTTCCTTCAATCCCGCCTTTTCCGCTGGCATTCCTTCCACCAGGTCGACGATGGTGACGATGCCCTCTTTCGGAGCCCAGCCCGCATATCCGATTTGATCGACACCCATGGCCTCGGGCGTTACAGTTTTTTCGAGCGTCCGCCCGTTGCGGTCCACGGTGACATCGAGAGGTTGTCCCGGGCTCAGCGCTTCCTTCAGTTCGACCTGCTCCCAGGTGGGATTCTGCACATCATCGATGCGCGTAATGCGGTCGCCGATCTGGAATCCGGCCTTGGCGGCGGCTGTGTCCTTCAGCACCCATCCGATCACTGGCGGCTCGTCGTACACTGCGGGATATTCGTAATGCACCATGTAAACGGTGGTGAGCAGAGTGATCGCCAGGAGGATGTTCATCGTCGGCCCGGCAATCGCGATCAGGAAGCGGTGCCAGCGGGGATGATTCATGAACTCGCGCGGATCTTCGGAGCGCTCGTCCATGGGATTCTCGCCGCTCATCTTGACGTAGCCACCCAACGGGATGGCGTTGATTCGATAGTCGGTGTCGCCTTTACGGAAGCCCACAAGCCGCTTGCCGAATCCAATGGCGAATTGTTCCACTCGCACTCCCAGCCACTTGGCCACGGCATAGTGGCCGAACTCGTGGATCAGGATCATGAAGCCAAGGACCGCAACCACCGCTACGAGTGAGGTCAAAAAATCAGACATAATCGAGATACGCACTCCCCAAACTATTTAGATTCCAAAACTACGCTAAAGATGTCGCCCGGGGCCGCTCAATTTTCCTTCTTGCCACCCGTTCTTTGGCCAATCGACGGGCTTCGGCGTCCGCTTCCAGCACCATTGCAATCGACTCCAGTTTCCCGGAATTTGTTGCTGTCAGAACGTCTTCGATAATCCTGGGAATCTCATCGAAGCGGATACTGCCCTCCAGGAACGCGGCGACCGCGACTTCGTCCGCTGCGTTCAGCGCCACCGTTTTTGTGCCACCGGCCTCGGCTGCCTCGTACGCGAGACGAAGACAGGGAAATTTTTTCAGGTCCGGAGGGCAGAAGTCCAGATGACGCAAGTCACTCACCGCAAAGCGCATATCCGACTGAATCCTCTCGGGATATGTTAGGGCGTAAAGAATCGGCAGCCGCATGTCGGTCACTGAAAATTGAGCAAGTATGCTGCCATCCACAAACTCCACCATGGAATGGATTGTGGATTGCGGATGGACAATTACTCCCACTTTTCCCGGCGGCAGGTGAAATAATCTGCACGCCTCAATCACCTCGAACCCTTTGTTCATCAGGGTCGCTGAGTCGATGGTGATCCGTCGCCCCATCTTCCAGGTAGGATGGTTCAGCGCCTGCTCGACGGTGATCGACGCAAAGACCGAATGGGGCGTATTGAGAAACGGCCCACCCGAGGCCGTCAGCCATATGCGGTCAACTTCGTCCATGCGCCCGCCGCGCAGGCATTGATGCACCGCGTTGTGCTCGCTGTCGATGGGGAGCAGCGGCTTGCCTTGGCGGCGAGCCTCGGCTGTGATCAACTCTCCCGCGGCGACAAGACATTCCTTGTTGGCGAGCCCCAGAATCTTGCCCGCGCGCACCGCTTCGTACGTGGCCTCCAGCCCAGCCACGCCCACGATGGCGCTGACTACAAAGTCTACTTCCGGATGCGTGGCGACACGAACCGTCCCCGCCGCACCGTGCACGACTTCGATCTCGCCCAACCCTTCCTTTTTCAGGCGGACCCGCAGTGCGTCGGCATCCGACTCCGCTGCCATCGACATCACTCGCGGCCGCCAGCGCAGAGCCTGGTCAACCGCCGCTTCGAGATTCGACCCGGCGGCCAATGCCACAATCTGAAACCGGTCGGGATAGGACTCAGCAACACTGAGCGTGCTGCGGCCAATCGAACCCGTCGATCCCAGGATGGCAATGTTTTTCATGGTCAATAAAGATGTCGCTACAGAGCCGGCACAGACTTCTTATTTTACGCGCTTCCGACCTGCGTTTGTGGGGAGGAGGCGGCGAAGCTACTGCATCACACGCCAAGCCGTATAGAACCATAATACCGGAGCGGAAAAGAGCAGCGCATCGATGCGGTCGAGCATGCCTCCGTGGCCTGGAAGAAGGGTGCCGGAGTCTTTCACTCCCGCGCCGCGCTTGATCAACGACTCCACCAGATCGCCAAGTTGCGCGGCCACATTCAACGCGATCGTCAGCAGGATGAGCGGCCCCATCGCCGGCTGCTCGAGTCCGAACAAGCCGTCGCGCCTTTCGATCAGACCCACGCGCAGCAGTGCCGAGCTCAAGGGCAGAGCATAGTGAAACAATAACCATCCCACGCCCACGCTCGCCACCAGCGATGCCGCCGCGCCTTCCCAGGTTTTCTTCGGGCTGATGCGCGGCGACATCAAATGCCGTCCCATCGACTTGCCCACGAAGTACGCGAAAATGTCTCCCACCCAAACCACTAGCAGCAGATACAGCAGGTAAAACGCACCCGCCCATTGCTGGCGAAGCTGCACCAGCATCCCCATGGGCAGCGCGATATAAGTGAAGGCGAACACGGAGGCCGCCGCCGCCGGATATCCGCTGCGCAGTTCTTGCCGGCGCATGGCAATGGTCAGCGCCAGAAATGGCGCCATGGCCGCGGCGAATCCCAGGCAGTACACAAAAATCGCCGTGGAAAGCAGCGGCTTCTCATTCCCTACATTGAAGGCCAAAAGCAGAAAAAAGATTCCGACAAAAATGTAAGTCGGCAGGCGCAGCGGCTGCACACCGTAAGACTCCGTGAGCTTGAGGAATTCATAAATGGTGAGCAGCGCCACAATGGCCGCAACGACCGCCAATACTGGCACGGGCGCCCGCAAAATCAGCGCCAGCACAATCGGAATCAGGACGACCGCGGTCGCGATGCGTTTGAGCAAGGGAGTTGTTTTGCGGGACTCAGCCGCGCCGTTTAAGATCTTTGCACGAATTCAAAATTTTAACCACAGAGGCAACGAGAAGCGCAAAGGAATTTGGAGTCCCTGTGGATGTCTGGGTCCTCTGGGGTTAAGGTTTTCGGTCGGCCGTCGAAGAAGTCTGGAAATGCGCGTGTCCGTCTTCGTGATTTAACCCGCCATAGCGGCGCTCGCGCTTCTGATACTCCTCGATGCCTTCGAGCAGGTGTGTACCGCGAAAATCCGGCCATAGCGTCGGGGTCACATAAATCTCGGCATACGCGAGCTGCCATAGCAGGAAGTTACTCAACCGCATCTCGCCGGAGGTGCGCACCACCAGGTCCGGGTCGGGAAGATGCCGCGTGTATAGATGCCGGGCCACCGTATCCTCGTCGATCTGCAGGTGCTCGAGGCCGCCGTTCTGCGCAGCCGCGTTCACAATCGAGCGGAAGGCGTCCACCAGTTCGCTGCGGGCGCTGTAGTTCAGCGCTAGGGTGAGCACCATCCCCGAGTTCGGCGCCGTCGCCTCGCGCGCCCAGGCCATGCGCTCCTGTACGTCCCCCGGCAGTTCGTGCTGCCGCCCGATATATTCCAGGCGGATATTGTTCTGGTTCAGCGTGGGGACTTCCGCCTTCAGATAGCGGCTCAACAGGCCCATCAGAAAGTGCACTTCGCTCTGGGGACGCTTCTTCCAGTTCTCTTCGGAAAATGCGTAGAGCGTGAGCGCAGGAATGCCGATGCGCGCCGCGGTCTCAACCGTTGAGCGCACGGCCGCCACCCCGGCACGGTGTCCGGCCACGCGTGGCATGTGGCGGCGCTTGGCCCAGCGCCCATTGCCGTCCATGATGATCGCGATGTGTTTAGGGAGCCGTCCTGGATCCAGCCGTCGGTAAACTTCCGTTTCCTTGCGGTCGAGTCCCGTGGGTACTTTGTCCTGCAAAGTGATCCCCTCGACATGAGGCTAACACAGGGGAGAAGGGGCTGGCAATGCAGGTTGACCTCTATCCAGCCGGCAGGATGCGGGCGCTATGGTTTCCTCATTTCACCACGGGCGAACTGGCATCTGCCGGCTTGCTTTCTTCGGCGTGAATCTTGCCATCATCTTCCGCATAGAAAGAGCGGTGCTGGACGTCCAGATTCTTCGGAGTCATGGTGAGGACAAAGCTGTCTATCTTTCCCTTGAAGTTTGCCGTGTAGTCCCCGCGGTCGGTGTTGACCATGCGCTTGGTGAACGAACCCGAATGCACGAGCTCCGCCAGCGATGTGGCGAAGTGCCCGTATTGCTTGTTGAACCGGCGCTGGGCGCGCAGTACGACTCGCATGTACGCCAGGGCGGCAGCTTCGGAGTCGGAACGGGCCGGGTCACCCGCGAACTTGGGCTGGTACGCCGAGGCTTGCGCCGCCGGGGCCGGGGAGGGCGCCGCGTCTTGCGCGGAAAGGATACAGACAGATAGCAAAACTGCAGTAAAGATGGCACACGGTTGGGTCAAACTTTTCATGCGAACAGTTTCTCCGGAAATGTGGCTTTTGCAGTGGCATGCGCAAGACTGTCCACCGCTTTGCCTGAAATTCCGCCGCCCATGCAGCGTTCAGGCTTATTTTTCCATGTTACTCCCGTAATTTCACTTCGGTCACCTTCTCTTTGCAACGCGCCGAATTATTACTATGCTGGTACAAGAATCTAACCCTACAGGGAAACCTATGAAAGCAGCAGTAGCGAGAAAACCAGTAATCCGAATCGCAGTGGTGGAAAGTGATCCACTGCGCTTTGTTGGGTTCCGCGCATTGTTCGACTCCGAGCCCGAGTTCGAACTCATCTCCGCGGCACTGCCCGAGATCAGCACGTTGCAAGCCATTGATCTCATCCTGCTTGGCAACCGTAACGGACAAAACCTGTTTGACGTGATGGCCAGCCTCAAGGCCACGCGGCCGGATTTACGGATTATCGTGACCGGTTCCGGAATTGACGAGGAAACCATTCTGAAAGCGATTGCGTCCGGGGCCAAGGGCTACGTAGACGAAGCTGCCACGCCGGCGGAGTTCGCGCAGGCGATTCGCATCGTGAATCAGGGATCGGTGTGGGCTCCGCGCAAAGTGCTATCCATGTTCATTGAGCGCGTGTCTTCGGCTCCGGGCCGGATTTTCCCGGCGGGCCGAGTGACGTTCACCGACCGCGAGAAAGAAGTGCTGGAGATGCTGGTGGCCGGCCGCTCCAACAAAGAGATTGGCGGTCAGTTAGGGATCGAGGAGCGCACAGTGAAAGCGCACGTAGCGAAATTGATGCGCAAAGTGGGCGTGCAGAACCGCATCGCCTTGTCGGTGCATGCTATTACACATTCACTGGTTACGGCGAAGTAAGAACAGGTTGCGTCCGAGAGCGGGACGCCCACGGGACAGTCGGCGAGATGCCGGCGCTACTAGGCAGGTTCCGAGTTACCCGGGGGCACTTACCTTCGTAATCTTGTGGGGTTTTGGTATATCTCGCATACTCACCTCACCTACCACAGAACCTGGGAGACGGGGTTGAGAGTGGCGATTAGGGTCACTACTTTCAGCCCCGCATTTTTTTGTTCCCTTCCATCCATCCCTTTTCCCCGAGCGTGCTGAATCCCCATCTCAAGGCCTAAAGAGTGATCCCACCAATCTATTGAAGAAGAAGATCTTGTGATCGCTGAGGCGCGGCTTTGCAATCCTTGGATAAGCGGAGGCGGCCGTTATCCTGCGTGAGTCAGACTTCATTTACAATCGAATTACCAGATCTCAGTGAAATCTTTGTGGTGAGGAACGATGAAAAAGCTTGTAATGCTGACCCTAGTTGCGTTGCTTTGTGCCGTTGCGTTTGCAGCGGATGATCAGGCGAAAGAATCGAAGGCCTCTGAGCGGGTGCAGGCGGCCGCGGACGTGCTGAATCAAATTCAGTCGGCACCTGACTCGGGCATTCCCCAGGAAATTCTGAGTAAAGCGGAATGCGTGGCGGTGGTTCCGTCGATGTTGAAAGGCGGATTCATCGTGGGCGCGAAGTATGGCCGCGGGCTGGCCAGTTGCCGCACCCCGAAGGGTTGGAGCGCGCCTGCATTTTTCATGACCACGGGAGGCAGCGTCGGCTTTCAGATCGGCGGGCAGGCGGTTGACCTGGTGATGCTGATCATGAACGACGATGGCATGCAACATCTGCTGTCGAGCAAGTTCGCGCTGGGTGCGGATGCCTCGGTGGCGGCGGGCCCCGTGGGACGACATGCCGAAGGCAATACCGACTGGAAGATGCGGGCCCAGGTTCTCACCTATTCACGCGCCCGCGGTATTTTTGCCGGCGTGAGTCTGAACGGCGCGGTCGTAAAGCAGGACAAGGACACTACGCGAGAGTTTTACGGACATATGGTGACGTTCAAAGCGGCATTGACGGGCGAGGTGGATCCGCCTCCCGCGGCGAATGCTTTTCTGACCACGCTGGCGAAGTGGGCCCAGGAAGCGGCCAAGTAAGCCGGCTGGTCCGGATACCTGCTGGTGATGACCTCGAATATCGATTCGCTGATCCAGGATAACCATGCCATGGCGGAGCGGTCTCCAGTCGCCCTGAAAGCGGTGTTTGGGAGGCATGACTCCGAACTGTCGTTGGGTAGGAGCCCTCGAGCTTCGCTCAACGGGACAGGCGGGGGCGGCGGTGCCCACATTGCAGTGACTTAGTTCACGGTGTGCAGAACACCATGGCTTCACTTTCCTTCCGGAGTTTGACAAGCCCTTTTTCCGAGTGATACGGTCACGCTTCCCTGATGCGGCGGAAACTCGAATACGCGGCCGCTTGGCCGTTCATCAAGATCCTCGGTGTGATGCCGCGCCCCCTTTCGCGTGCTTTCGCTATTGGCCTCGCCCAGGTTGTTTATCTATTGCACGTCCGTTTGCGGCAGGTCGGAATGCGCAATCTCGCGATGGTGTTTCCGGAAAAAAGTGTGGCCGAGCGGGTGCGCATTCTGCGCGGAGTTTTCACTTCGCTGGGCCGGCAACTGGCAGAACTCTGCCGGTTTCCCACATACACGCCGCAGAATGTTGACGAGGTCGTGATGTACGACGGGTTGGGGAATTACGAGCGGGCCTACGCCCAAGGAAGGGGAGTTCTGTTTCTGACGGCGCACTTCGGCGGATGGGAGCTCTCTGCCTTTGCCCATTCCCTGCATGGTCACTGGCTGCACATAGTCATGCGACCCATGGATAATGAGTATCTCGACCAGTTGCTGCAGCACTATCGCACGATGCATGGGAACAAGACCGTCGCCAAGGATGATTTCGTGCGGGGCTTACTGGCCGCAATGAAAGCGGGGGAAACCGTCGGTATTTTGATGGATACGAATATGACGCCGCCGCAGGGAATCTTCGTGGAGTTTTTTGGCATTCCCGCTTGTACGGCGAGTGGACTGGCCCGCATTGCTCTGCGCACGGATGCGGCAGTGGTTCCGGGATTCACGATTTGGGATCCAGCCCTGCGGAAGTACCGGCTGCGATTCGATCCCGCACTCGAGCTGATTCGCACCGGCCACTTGGAGGCCGACATTGCCGCGAACACGCAAATGTTCACCAAGGTGATTGAGGACTATGTGCGGAAGTATCCCGACCAGTGGTTGTGGGTGCATCGCCGGTGGAAGACGCGGCCGGAAGGGCAGCCACCGCTGTATTGAGCGCCGGCGGACCTGTCTCGTGCGCATCTGACAGGGGCAGTTGGTGGAATTGCCTTGCCGCAACCGCCAATACATTCACTTCGGTAACATGCGCCCACAGCAGTTCTCGTGGCACTGTAAGGGCAGTGACCAAATACCGTCAAAATGACGAGGTCGGCTGGGACCGGGGACGCGAAGGCTATCTTGATTTGCCGCAGAAGCCGGTCTACGCGCCCGTGTCTAAGCCTGCCCACAAACCCAAGGGCGAGGGACGTCTTGTCAGCAGTTCCACGGAAGAGCGCTTGGGAAGTTTGATCGCTGCAGGCGGGATGATATGGGGCGCATATGCTGCGACAGTCGACTACGCTGGTGTTTTGAGCTTCGAGATCGTCCGCGCTGGTCCGATGGAAGTGTGCGCGCTGGGAATTCTCATATGGTTGCACGCCAAGTGGCGGCGTTCCACCAAAGTAAACTGAGCCGCTGGGCGGTTCCACGCCGGACGTCGTTCTCCTAATCAGTGCGAGTAGTGCGAGATTCACATCCGCAACATTCCGCCAAAGTTCCTGTCTACCCCGGGCATTCTGGAGTCTGATGAACGCTGCTCAGAGATGCTGGAGCCTGCCATCGGAGGTGCGCCGCTGACCTGCCGCGTTCCAAGGAATCCACAGCGCTGGTCTGCTCCAATGCTCTCCTTCCGGTAAAATCGAATCTTCCTATGGATACCTTCGAACAAATCGCCGAACGTGAGCGGCAATTTTTGCTGCAAACCTATAACCGCTATCCCGTCGTTCTCACCCGTGGCAAGGGCGTGTTTCTCTACGACATCGACGAGAAGCGCTATCTGGATTTTGTTTCGGGCCTTGGAGTGAACGCGCTGGGACACGCGCATCCGCGGATCGTGAAGGCGATTCGGGAGCAGGCGGCGAAGTTGGTGCACGTCTCCAATCTGTACTACCACGAGTATCAGGGACTGCTGGCAGAGAAGTTGTGCGCTCTTTCGGGATTGAACCGGGCATTTTTCTCCAACAGCGGAACCGAGGCGATCGAGGGCTCGATCAAACTGGCACGGCTGGCGGGACATCGCGCGGGGGGCGAGGCGAAGTGCCGTTTGGTAGCGCTGGAGGGGTCCTACCACGGCCGCACGTTCGGGGCGTTGTCGCTTACGGGTCAAGCCAAGCACCGCAAGGGATTTGAGCCGCTGCTGGAAGACGTGACGTTTGTGAAGCAGAACGACCTGGAAGGGCTGCGGGCCGCCGTGAACGACAATACTTGCGCTATTGTGCTGGAGCCGATTTTCGGCGAAGGCGGAATTTACGAGTGTTCGGTGGAGTTCCTGCGCGAGTGTCGCGCGCTGGCCGACCGGCACCGAGTGGCGCTGATCTTCGACGAAATTCAGTGCGGGCTGGGACGTACAGGAACGATATTTGCCTTCCAGAGTTTCGGGGTGACGCCAGACATCGTCGCCATTGCCAAGCCCATTGCCGCGGGACTGCCGTTGGGCGCGTTTATCGCGAAGGAAGAATTCGCGACGGCGATCTCGCCGGGACAGCATGGCACGACATTCGGCGGAGGTCCGCTGGCATGCCGCATCGCACTCGAATTCCTTGCAATTGTGGAGGAGGAGAAGCTGCTGGAGAATGTCAGCAAGGTCGGAGCCTATTTGCAGCAGGAGTTAAACAGACTGGTAGAGAAGCGTGCGGCGGCGACGGGAGTGCGCGGGCGGGGCTTTATCCAAGGAATTCAGCTCGAGATTCCAGCGCGTCCGATCGTGGATGCAGCGCTGGCCGAAGGCGTATTGTTCAACAGCACGCAGGACACCGTTGTACGATTCCTGCCGCCATTCCTGATGGAAGAGAAGCACATTGACAGAGGGATTCGCGTGTTGAACAAGCTGTTGGGGAAGAGGCGGAAAGCGGCCTAAGAGCGGACTCCGGGCCTTTATTTGGAAACCGTCTCTCCGTCTTCCGAAAATCATCTGTGTCCGCGCGCGGGTTGCCGGAGGCTGCCGGCTCAGTGCACCAGAAACCCGGTAGCTGCCACCACGATTCCCACGACTCCTAGCAAGAGGCCCAAGTACCAGAAGATCTTTCGCCCCGAGAGCAGCGTAATTGACGTGATCACCAATCCCACTTCCAGGAAGACTTCGGCCAGATCAAATCTGTCTGCCCGATTTCTCTCGTGGGCAACCTCCGCCTCCATTTCGCGTGCCTTATCCTCGATTCCCTTTTGTTCGTCCTTGTAGCGCGTTGCCTCCCCCGAATACTTGTCGCGCAACTTGGCCAGCGCGGCGGCGTCGGTGGTGGCTTCCACCGAAGTCAAATCGGTAAAAAGCTCGTCTGTGTGCCGCCGAATGTTCTTAGCCTGGTAGAAAGCCCATTGATCGGACGACTTTGCCTGAAGCACAACCTCTTCGGTGTGCGCACGATGACCGAGTAAGGTCACAATTGCCACCAGTACGGCAAGCACTGCCATGGTCACCGTTATTGGCGCCAGGGTGGGATCGTGCTTGGCATGCTCTGCATGTTCCTGCAGTTCGGTCAGCTCTTCCGACATATCGTCACTCTCCCATAACTTTCACGATGACCCTTTTATCACGCTGTCCGTCGAACTCCGCATAAAAAATCCGCTGCCACGTGCCCAGATCGAGTTTGCCCGCGGTAATGGGCACAATGACTTCATGATGGATCAGCAGCGCCTTGAGGTGGGAGTCGCCGTTATCCTCGCCCGTCTCGTGATGTTTGTAGCTCTGGCGAAAGGGCGCCAGATGCTCCAGCCACTGGTCGATGTCTTCGATCAGACCGCTTTCATTATCGTTGACGTACACGCCCGCGGTGATGTGCATGGCCGAAATCAAAACCATACCTTCCTGCACTCCGCTATTGCCGACGATCTGTTCCACCAGCGGCGTGATATGCACGTAGGCACGGTGCGTCTTGGTATGAAACTTCAAGTATTCCGTAAGAGTTTTCATTCCGGATTCCCGGTGGAAATCTGACCTCAAATCCTATCGCAGTGCCTCTGCCACCTTGCCACTCGCAATGAGCGCCGCAATGCGTCCGAAATCTGGGTACATTACCCGATCTTTTTCCATCGTGGGACACACCGAACGGATCGCCGCCTGCGCCACTTGGCCGCGCTTCGAAGTTTTCAGCGGAGCCAGGAAGTCAAGCGCTTGAGCCACCGCCATCGCCTCGATTGCCAATACGTTCCGCGTATTGTCCACAACGCGCTTCAACTTGCTCGCGGCTGTCATGCCCATGGAGACGTAGTCTTCCTTATTCCCCGACGTCGTGATCGAGTCGACGGACGCGGGATGAGCCAGCACCTTGTTCTCGCTGACCAGAGCCGCCGCCGTGACCTGCGGCATCATGAAGCCGGAATTCAGGCCGGCGCCCGAAGCAAGAAAAGGCGGCAAGCCCTCGCTCAGCGCGGGATTTACCAGTCTCTCGATCCGCCGCTCGCTGATGCCGGCCAGCGCGCTCAATGCTATGGCCAGAAAATCCAAAGCAAACGCCAGCGGTTCACCATGGAAATTTCCGCCAGAGACCACGTCGCCCTCGGCATTCTTTGCATTGGTGAGGAAGACCAGCGGGTTGTCGACTGCGGAATTCGCCTCGGTCTCAAACACGCCCCGACAATGCGACAGCGTGTCGCGCACGGCCCCGTGGACTTGCGGTATGCAGCGCAGCGAGTAGGCGTCCTGCACGCGGCCGCATTGGCGGTGCGACTCGCGGATCTGGCTGCCTTCCAGCATGCGCCGCAGGTTGGCCGCCGTCTTCATTTGTCCGGCGTGCGGACGGGCTTTGTGAATGCGCTCGTCAAAAGCCGCGTCGGTCCCCTTGAGCGCGTCGCAGCACAGTCCGCCCAGCACGTCGGCGGTGTCCACTAGCGTTTCCGCCGCCAGCAGCGCCAAAGTTCCCACCGCCAGCATGGCCTGGGTCCCATTGATCAGCGAGATGGTTTCCTTGGCCTCAAGCACCAGCGGCTTGATCTGCCCACGCCTCAATACCTCCGCGCTGGAAACGCGCCCGCCTTTTTCATCGAAACACTCGCCTTCGCCGATCAGCGTCAAAGCCAGGTGCGCCAGCGGAGCCAGATCTCCACTCGCACCCACGCTGCCCTGCGACGGCACAACCGGAGTAACGCCGCGGTTGAGCAACTCGCAGAGCGTGTCGATGACGATCGCACGCACGCCGGAGTGGCCCTTGGAGAGCGAATTCGCCCGCAACAGCATCATGGCGCGCGTCTCCGCGAGCGAAAGCGGTTCGCCCACGCCGACCGCATGCGAGCGGACTAGGTTGACTTGCAGTTCACGAATCTGGTCGCCGGCGATGCGCACGTCGCTCAGTTTGCCGACTCCCGTGGTAATGGCGTAGGCGACCTTATTGCTGGCGACAATTTCATCGACGACGGCGCGGGCTTGGTTGACCGCCTGCCGCGCGTCCGGGGAAAGCAAGGCCGCACGGCGCTCAGTCGCCACTTCGCGAACTGCTTCGAGCGTGAGATCGTTCCCGTTGATGTGGAGTGCGTTCAAGAAGATGTCCCAGCGTTCCGTGCCCTGCCCGCCACAAAAACCGCAAGCCCTACTGTGCCATCGCCGCGCGGAACGCGGTCAAATACTTCTCCGGCAATGCCGCAACTTTCATCTTTGAGTCGGTGACGATGTGCGTGGTTTCGCCCTCCGCCAGCAGCGCCCGGCTTTCTGCGCGCACGAGTTCGTAGCTGAAAACGACGACCGACTCGCGCACGTTCTTCAGCCGCGTTCGCACCAAGACTTCCTCGTCGTAATATACCGGAGCGCGGTAGCGGCATTTCACTTCGGCCACGGCGATGAAGCACCCGTCCTCGCGCTCCATGTCGCGGTAGGAAAAGCCCATCTCCCGCATCAGTTCCACACGGCCCACCTCGAACCAGATCAGGTGGTTCGAGTGGTAGACGACGCCCATCTGGTCGGTTTCGGCGTAGCGTACACGCAGCCGGGTTTCATGAAATGCATGATGACTGTCGGACCTCATTTCCCAGTCCAGCCCGGCTTGCGCTTCTCCAGAAACGATGAAATCCCTTCGCGGAAGTCGGCGGTCGTACGGATCGCGGCGTTCTCGCGCACGGCCGATTCAATCTGGGCGTCGAGTTCCGCCCGGGCATGGTTGGTGAGCAACTGCTTGGTCGCGCGCAACGACGCCGGGCTGTTTTCCATCAACAGCGCGGCCAACTCGCGAGCGCGTGCCATCAGATTTTCCGCCGGAACGATTTCGCTGATCAGTCCCATGCGTGCCCCTTCGTCCGACCCGAAAATTCTTCCCGTCAGCAGAAGATCGCGAGCCTGCTTCTCGCCCACCTGTCGCAACAGAAATGTCGAAACAATCGCGGGGACAAAGCCGATGCGCACTTCGGTATAGCCAAACTTTGCGTCCGGGACCGCCAGAGTAAAGTCGCACAGCAGCGCTAATCCAGTTCCGCCCGCGATCGCCGCGCCGTTCACCGCGGCAATCGTCACTTTAGGAAACTCATACAACGAGCGGAACAACTGGACCATGGTCTGCGAGTCCTTTAGATTCTGCGCCGGCGAACGGCCCAGCAGCGCCTTCAGATTGTCCAGATCCAGCCCGGAACAAAAAGCTTTCCCCGCTCCGGTCACGATCAGGACGATCGCCTCTGACTTCGACACCTCATCCAGCGCGCGCAGCAGGTCGTCAATCAAATCGAAGCTGATTGCGTTACGTTTCTCCGGACGGTTCAGCGTGAGAATGGCCACGCCGCCGTCAAATGCGAGTTGTATTGTCTTGTAACGCATATTCTGAGACCCGGCGCGAATCACGGATTCCTGTAGATCGAAACTCAATCGGTTTGACTGTCGGTCTAATCCGTAACGATTTAATCTGCGGCGTGCGAACTGGAAAACTTTGCGCCCATTCCCACCGTTGCCTTCAAAAGCGAATCCAACGGCTTCAGTTGGGGTAACTCCGCTCCGCGCACAGTGAGTATCTCGATGACTTTCTCAGTCGCGATGTTACCAACCAAAGCGTCCTGCGCAAAGGGACACCCGCCCAGTCCTCCCAGGGCAGAGTCAAAGCGCCGGCAACCCGCGTCATAGGCGGCCAGAATCTTTTCCGCCGCCTGCTCCGGACGGCTGTGCAAATGCACGCCAATCTCGAGGTAGTCATACTTCGCCATCACCGTGCCGACCACTTCACTCACTTGCCGCGGGCTCGCCATGCCCACGGTGTCAGCCAGCGAAATCATCCGCAAATTATCCACTTCCATCAGCGAGATGGCCTCGATCACCTCGCCGGGATTCCACAGGTCTCCATACGGGTTCCCAAACGCCATCGAGATATAGGCCACGACGTCGAGCCCCGCGTCGTCGGCCTTCTTTTGAATCGTCTCGAGTTCTTCGAGCGCCTCCTCGGGCGACTGGTTCTGATTCTTGCGCAGGAACGTTTCCGAAATCGAATAGGGAAATCCCAGCGTCGATACTGCTTTCGTCTCAATCGCCCGTTCCGCGCCCTTTTCGTTGACCACGATGCCGATGATTTCCACATCATCGGGCGGATCGAGCTCTTTCAGTACCTCTTCCGAGTCCGCCATCTGCGGCACCGCCTTGGGCGACACAAACGACACCGCATCAATGTGCTTGAACCCCACGCTGATCAACGCCTTGAGGTAGTCGACCTTCAAGTCGGCAGGGATCAGCCCCTTTAGTCCTTGCCAGGCATCGCGTGGACACTCGATCAGTTTGACAGGATCAGTACTTAGCACTTAGCCCTTCAGCTAAAGAAGTTATCAATCAGAAATCATCAATCAACAATCGTCATTGCTGTCTGCGTGGTGAATCACGTTTGCAGCACCCCAACCTTGAACTCCGCCACGTCCGGATTCAGCGCCGCGGCCTCCAGCGCCTGCGTGATCGCATCCCGGGTTTCGATCGGATCGATGATCTTGTCGATCCACAGCCGTGCCGCGCCGTAGCGCGGATCGGTCTGCTCGTCATAGGTGCGCTTCACCGACTCGTACAGTTCCTTTCTTTCTTCCTCGCTCAGTTTTTTACCGCCGCGTTCCAGTTGCTTGACTTTGATCTCCACCAGCGTACCCGCCGCCGAATCCCCGCTCATGACCGCGTAGCGTGCCGTCGGCCATGCAAACACAAAGCGCGGATCGTATGCCTTCCCACACATCGCGTAGTGCCCGGCTCCGAATGATCCGCCTACGATCACCGTAATCTTGGGCACCACGGAATTCGAAACCGCATTCACCATTTTTGCGCCCGCCTTGATGATGCCGCTCCACTCCGCATCGCGTCCCACCATGAATCCATTCACGTCGTGAAAAAAGATCAGGGGAATCAGGTTCTGATTGCAGTCCATGATGAAGCGCGCACCCTTCTCGGCCGACTCCGTGTAGATCACGCCTCCGAACTCGATTCGCTTGTGTCCTTCATGATCGGTTTGCTGCGCATGGAGTTTCTGATTGGCTACGATTCCCACCGCAAAGCCGCCAATGCGGGCGTATCCGCAAATGAGAGTTTTTCCGTACTCCGGCTTGTACTCGTCAAAGCGGCTGCCATCGAGCACGCGCGCCAGCACTTCTTTCATGTCATAAGGCCGCGCCGGCGACGAATCGTAAATTCCATAGATTTCTTCCGCAGCCAATTCGGGCTCAACAGGCTTCTTACGGTCCCACGGAGAGAGCCGCCGGTATCCCCACTTCTCCACAATCGAGCGGATTCGCGCGATGCAAGCCTGATCGTTTTGCTCGCGGAAGTCGACGGTGCCGCTGATGGCCGAGTGCATCGCCGCGCCGCCCAGTTCCTCCGATGAGACCTTCTGTCCGATTGCGGCCTGTACCAGCGCCGGACCGGCAAGAAACAATCCGCTGCCATCTGTCATCAGCACGTGATCGCACATCACCGGCAGATAGCCGCCGCCCGCCACGCACATACCCATGATGGCGGCGATCTGCGGAATGCCCATCGCCGACATCACCGCATTGTTGCGAAACACGCGGCCGAAATCGTCGGTGTCAGGAAACACATCTTCCTGCAGCGGCAAAAACACTCCAGCGGAATCGACGAGATAGACCGTCGGAATGCGGTTCTCGATGGCAATGTTCTGCGCCCGAATCACCTTTTTTGATGTCATCGGGAAAAACGCGCCCGCCTTTACGGTGGCATCATTGGCGATGATCATCACCATGCGGGTCTCAATCCGCCCCATCCCCGTGATCACGCCTGCGGCTGGTGCCCCACCCCATTCCTCATACATACCGTGCGCGGTGTAAAGGCCCAGTTCGAAAAATGTCCCCGGGTCGACCAGCAGCGCAATGCGCTCGCGCGCCGTCAACCGCCCTTTGGCATGCTGGTTTTCGATGGCTTTGGCGCCACCACCTTCGCAGATCTTTTCGCCTTCATTGCGCACTTGCGACATCAAGTCCGCCAGAAAACGCATGTTGGCTTCATAGCGCGCGGAAGTAGGATCGATCTTCGTCGTCAGCACGTTTGCCGGTGCAGACGAGTTTGTTGTGGGAGATTCGTTACGGTCAGCCATGGGTCGAAGGAGCGACTGATTACGGTATACCAGCCGGGCGGACCCGCGCAATGCAGCCCAGCACGGATACGCTATCTAGCGAAACGATCGGCGGGCCATTGCCCGACGCGACGCACCGCCTCGGCCACTGGGTCGGCGGCAATCGCGTCCACCAGTCCGAACCGCAACGCCTGCGGGGCGATGATTTTCTCAGCAGCGACGAACATTTCCAGGGCGCGTCCTTTGCCGATCAGTCGCGGCAACCGCTGCGTGCCTCCCCAGCCCGTGATCAGCCCCAGGGCCGCACCGCGATGTCCAAAGACGGCATGCGGAGAGGCGACCCGATGATGGCAGGCCAGCGCCAGATCGAGCCCGCCACCCATGCAGTATCCAGCGATGGCAGCGTATACCGGAGCGGGGAAATGGTCGATCTCGTCCATTAATGCCTGCCCCATCTTGGAGAATTCATAGGCGGATGGACCGTCAAGAGCCGAAATCTCCGCCAATTCCGCGCCGGCGGAAAAGAATCGGTCGTTCCCCGCAACCACCAGCGGCCGATTCTCCCGCGCCAGTTCACCCACCGCGTCCGTCAGCGAGAGCATGCGGTCACGCGTCAGCCGGTTAGTCCCGTCGTCCGACTGCAGCCGTAGAACACGCACTCCCTGGTGCTCGTCAACTCGAAAGCCAGATCCGGACATCGATGGTAAGAATCCCAAGACGGTTGCGCAAAGACCATAGCTGAAAGCTGAAAGCTATGCCCTACGCTCCACCCATTCGGTCAGCCGGCAGCCGTCTTCCTCCAGCAGAAACGTTCCCACGCCAAAGCATTCGCCGACGATGCGGTGCGACTCGGGATCGCGGGCGGCACGCGTGATCCATTGCTGCCCCACGCGGTACTGCGCAGAGGTGAACCACCTCTGCGGTAAAACCTCCACCAATCCCGCCTGCGGGTAGAAAACAAAGAGCGCAAACGCCGGATCGTTGTTCGACATAGCCTTGTAGCTTGTAGGGACGATCAGTTCGTCCACGCTCGCCAATTCCGCGGGCGCTTCGATCTTGTGCATGCCCGGGCCTAACGTGAGCGGCACCTCGAAATCCGCCATCGGAGCGGTCGCCGAGTAAATGCGGTCCGAAGATGGTTTGAACCAGCCCGCGACCTCCGCCAGATCAAACGCTTTCAACTGGTCAGGATCGAAGCAGGCCAGCCGAATGTTGCGCCCCTCAGGGCACCAGACGCCGACGAAATGCGGGGGCACGAGGAACGGACGGCAGTAGGTGTTGAGTGCAAGGCGAGCTTTGTCCGGTTCCCGCTCGATGCCGAGAGTAACGAGGTGGGCGATGGGGCCCTGATCCCCATGATGGGTCCAGACGAAGCGCTCTCCGGCAAGGGAGCTGAAAGCGGGAAAAGTTTTCCAGTACCATGGTACCGGGCCGACAGTCTTAGAGAGGAGCTCCCGGACGCGGGCGGCATTGATCCCGGCCATCAGCCGGCCGCCGGCACGCCGGGTCCCTTCACGTGCGTGCGAATGAACTGAACGATGTCGTCCATTGCCGTGCCCGGCTGGAAAATCGCTGCCACGCCTATCTTTTTCAGCCCCTCGATATCCTGGTTCGGGATAATGCCGCCCACCACCACGATCACATCGTCCATTTTGTTCCGCTTGAGCAAGTCCATCACGCGCGGCACGATGGCGTTGTGCGCCCCGGAAAGAATCGACAGCCCGATCACCTGCACATCTTCCTGCAGCGCCGCAGTGACGATCATCTCCGGCGTCTGCCGCAGCCCGGTGTAAATTACTTCCATCCCCGCATCGCGCAACGCGCGGGCAATGACCTTCGCCCCGCGATCATGGCCGTCGAGGCCTGGTTTAGCCACTAGCACGCGAATCTTGCTATCAGCCATCGCCAACCATTTAACCACAGAGGGCACTGAGGTTTACAGAGGCAAGGTCGTGTTTAAACTCTCTAGATGGTTTTGATATCCAAACTTCGCCACATATACCAGCAAGCCACGCTGCGATACGGTTCCCACGCCCGCGCGATCTTCTCCATATCCTTCGGCTTGGGCAGTTTGCGCTTTCTGTAGTGTTTCCGGATGGCCACCTGCACCCCATAGTCGCCGGTGGGCAGAACATTCGGACGCCGCAACGAAAACATCAGGAACATATGCGCGGTCCATACGCCGACGCCCTTCACCTGAGTCAGATGCTCAATGACCTTTTCATCCGTCAGTTCAGGCAATCGCGCAAAGTCGAGCAGCCCAGCCGCGGTCTTCGCCGCCAGATCTTTCAGATATGCCGACTTCTGTTTAGATAACCCGACGCTCCGCAGTTGCGCATCGCTCAGCTTGAGAATGCCCTCCGGAGTCAGCGGTTCACCCGCGAGCGCTGCAAAGCGTTTGAAGATCGTCACCGCCGCCTTGCCGTTCAATTGCTGGTAGACAATCGCCTCGGCCAGGCTGCAAAACTCCGGCAGCCCAAACTCCATGCGGCACGGCCCCACCCGCTCAATAATGGCACGCAGGACCGGATCGCACTTTTTCAGATGGTTTACAGCCTTTCGCATGCCCTAGCTTTACCACAAAAATATCTGTAGGCGAAGAAAAAACGAACAAGTCGGCGGTGAGGCAGGCTATTGCGACCTTTTCACCGCAATTCCCAGCACCTCGTATCTCCCACCCCGCAGCAAGTTGGAAGCTCCCACGAACGCCCGGGCCGGATAATCGCCGTGGAAATACGTTTTGTAAACGCCGTTGAACGCGTCGTAGAACTTCAGGTCCGTGCAGAAAACCTGAATAGAAACCACATCGTCCATGGTCAACCCGGCCAATTCAACCGTCTGTTTGATCCCCTCCATCACTAATCGAGCCTCGTCTTCGGCACTCGCCGGCGGCATGCCCGTCTTGGCGTCCAGCCCGATGTGACCCGCGATATAGAGAGTGTTGCCCACGAGCACTCCGTCACTGAACGGCAAAGCCTTCATGTCACTGGCCCGCGGTTTTACGATGTACTTTCGGTCTGCCGCCCCTGCCGCAACGCAAAATACGAGCAACAACGCGCCCACAACAATACGCAGTTTCATAGTTTCTCCTCACGAATGGAAACGAAGATTGGACTCGCAGAGTACCACCATCAACGGTAAGCAGCCAACAAGAGCCCGACAACCCCGCCCCCCAGCACTACCCATGCCGGACTCACTTTCCACCGCAGCAACACTACAAGGGATAGGAGCGCAATCCCGCCAGCCTGCCATCCCCGTACAGCCTCGACGGCCAGTCGGAATGTGACTCCGGCCATCAGAGCTACGGCGCACACATTCACCGAGTCAAGAAAAGCGGCCATCCATGCGGACTGCCTCAGTCGAAAAAGCACCGGTGCCAGCAGCGCCACGTAGAAGAACGATGGCAGAAAAATTGCCACCGTCGCCACCGACGCCCCCGGCACGCCTCCCAAGATGTATCCGATAAATGTTGCGGTCGAGAGCACCGGCCCGGGCGTGAACTGTCCAATCGCCACTGCGTCGAGCAATTGTTGCTGAGTCAGCCACGCATGCTGCTGCACTAATCCCTGCTCCAGGAAAGCCAGCAATACATATCCGCCACCATAAAGCACGGCTCCCACTTTCAGAAAAAACAGGGCGATCCTGGGAATGGACGGCCGAGCGACGACGGTCCCGGTCGCGGCTGAAGCAAGAGCCACGGCTCCGAACGAACGCAACCAGAATGCCCGCATCCCTCCGGCTCCGCGCGGGACAAAAGCTCTTCGCGGGACCATCGTCGAAAACAGCAGAGCACCGGTGTCGCGAAACCCCGTAACCCGTCGCGCCAGCATGCCCACCAGACCGCCACCGAACAGAATCGCAATCGGATTCACGCCAAAAAAAAACGCCGCAAGCGAAAGACCGCCCAACACCGCCAGCCAAACATCCTTCACCGCCGTTTTTCCAAGACGCCAGATGGCGATGGCGATCACGGCAATCACGGCCGCCTTGATCCCTCCCAACACTGACACAGCCTGCGTCAGAGCCCCAAACCGGACGTAGGCCCACGCAAATATTCCCGTGATCAGCGCTGCTGGAAAGATAAAGCTCGCGCCCGCCACGCATAGCCCCGCCCAACCCGCGCGCACGAATCCCACATTGATCGCCATCTCGGTAGAAGTTGGGCCGGGGATCAGGTTAGCCGCGCCCAACATGTCGAGGAACTGTTGCCGCGTGACCCACTGCCGCGTGCGGACGATTTCCTCTTCGAGTAGTGCAATGTGCGCCGCCGGGCCGCCGAAACTAATGGTCCCCAGTTTCAGGAAGAGCGTGGCAAGTTCGCGTAGCCGGGTAGAGAAGGACGGGGGTGGCGAACCCGCCGTCTGCGTTTCTCGCGGTGCGGTCACTCTCGGCCTACCGTTCTTTCCCCTGAGGCGCTGATTGTGGCGAAGAAACTGGGCTGACACCCATTCGTTTCTCCGAGACCACGAGGAAAAGCAAGCACATGAGCATGGCAAAATCAGTGCGAGCGTCGCTTACCATGAACCAGAATCCCTGGCCAGCGTGGGTTAACTCCGGAATCTTCGTGGTGACGATGGCCGTGCAGATGATGATCAGAAGAGGAATCGCCGCGATGCTACTCCCCAATCCAGCCAGGACCAGCAGTCCGCAAACGATCTCGAACGTTCCCACGAAATGCGCGGTAAAGGCCGGATGTGGAAAGCCGATTCGCGTGAACCGTTCCACGCCCAACTTCGGATCGGTGTACTTGAGGATGCCCTCGGTGAAGAAAATCAGTCCTACGGCGATGCGAACGAAAATCGTGTCGCTGAAGGCGTGGGAGTTGTCACGAAAATTCATTGAGCTTACTCCGAACTGGATGCGATTCACGAGGGCTTGTGCTCGCCTCGCCGGAGATTGTCGATCAGATGTTCGGATGTGCGCAACGAGAACGCCAGAATGCTGATGGTGGTGGTCTTGTCGGTGCAATTCAGAAACACGCTAGCGTCGCACACATACAAGTTCGGCACATCGTGTGTCTGTCCAAAACGATTGGTCACAAAACTCTTCGGATCATTTCCCATGCGGCACGTGCCGGTTTCGTGCAGGCTCCAGCCCGGAATCTCCGGATCCTGACCGGAGCCATCGAGCACACCGCCAGCCGCGCGCAGCACCTCGGCGCAAACCTGTTTGGAGTGCTCCCACATCTTGAGGACATTTTCGTCCCACTCGAAGTGCATGCGTGCCACAGGAATCCCGTACGGATCTTTGACCTCTGGATCGAGATCCATAAAGTTTGTATCCGAGCGCAGCGATGGAGCCTGAATTCCGAAGCTTACCGGCGAAGGATATCGGCGCTTGATCTCGTGCTTGAACGACGATCCGAAACCGTCGAGGTCATTCGCAAACCATGGAAACTCTGTGCACCCACCATCCGGGTAAACCGCATATCCGCGAATGAATTTCTCCTCGTGCGGATCTTTCAGATTCTGCCAGCGCGGCATCCACGCAATCGTGCTGTCGGCCACGTGGTCTGGGAAGCTGGGCTGGCCCAGCAATTGCGGCAAATATCCCCGTGCGGACTCGCCATAGAGATGATCGCAAAGATTGCGTCCCACCTGCCCGCTGGAATTCGCAATTCCGTTGGGCCAGTGCCGCGACTTCGAGTTCAGCATAATGCGCGCTGACTCGATGCACGATGCGGCCACCACCACCGCGCGCCCGTGCACCACGACTTCCTGCTTCGTCCTGCGGTCGATGTAAGCAACCCCAGTCGCGTGCCCGTTCTCGTCGACCAGGACGTTTTTCGCCAGCGCGTTCGTGCGCAAGTCGAGGTTCTTCGTCGCCTCCGCCTTCGGCAGTAGAAAATACGGCGTCGAGAAGAATGCCCCCACATCGCAGCCGGTGGTGCACTCTCCGCAGAAATGGCACGCGGGATGCCCTTCATGCGGCTGTGTAAGCTGCGCGCAACGATCCGGCAAATAGGGCACACCCACCTTGTCGCAGCCCGCCGCCAGAATGAAGTCGAGGCAGCGGAAGTTGAACGGCGGCAAGTACGAGCCATCGGGATTGCTCGGCCGGTTCTGCACTGTGCTGGCCACGCCAATCATTTTTTCCACGCGCGTGTAGAACGGACTGATCTCTTCATAGGTAACGGGCCAATCCACGTCAAAGCCGTCGAGCGAGGCTGCGCGCAGATCGATATCGCCAAAGCGGGCCGAACTGCGTCCCCAGAAGTTCGTCTTGCCGCCCACCGCATTGCAGCGCGGCCACATCCATTTCGTGCCGGGTGCGACCGTGAACGGAATCTCATGGTCCCATGCGGCCTTGGTGTACTCGTTGTCCATGTAACCGAAGGATTGGGCACGCCGTTTGGGATCGTCGAGCCCACGAAATTTCATGTCCCACGGCATTCGGTGATAGCGGAAGTCTTTTTCCGGATCGAGCCTGGGCCCGGCGTTGATCGCGCATACTTTCAGGCCCGCCTCGCACAGCGTCTTGATCGCCATGCCGCCGCCCGCGCCGGTCCCAATCACAATCACATCGTAGATTTGCTTGGCCATGGTTTCTTAGTCCGGGTCTCGGCTGTTATCAGGAACGAGCCTGCGCTACATGCGCGTGCTGAGGGTCGCCCTTGTGCGGACACTCCGGCGACTCCGCGTAGAACTTCAAGGCCGGATTATCCAACTCTTTGTATCCAATTTCGCTGGTATAGAAACCTGTCACCGTGTACTCGCGCATCATGCGGAAGAAGTGTCGCCCCGCCTCCTCGCCCGGACGCGCCTTGTCTTTGAACCCCAGCGGCTCGAGCAGGGAAGACTGCTGTTCCGGCGTCAGCTCCACAAATCTCTTCCCATCCGTCTGTTCCGCATGCGCGTTGAGCCACGCCAGGCCCATGCGAAACCCGTACTGGACCTCAGGATCGCTCGCCACCATGAAATCAACAAACTCCGCAACGCCCGCTTCCTTCGCGCCCGGCGTGCCGTCGCTGGGGATGATGATCTCGGCAAGCCGCTCGACCATCGCATACTCCGCGGCCGTGAAGAATTGCGGATGATAGACCGCCGGCTTGATCTGCAAGGCTGCATTGCCAATGTGACCGCAGGCGAATGCCCACTTGCTGAATCCAGGAAACTGAGCCGCCGCCGCTGCCGTCCCCAGAATGCGCAACACTTCCCGCCGCCGAATGCCTTGTCCCGCCATCAAGTTCTCCGATGTTCCCGCGAGGAAAGAAATTCGATCGTCTTCTCGACTAACTCTGCCGTCGGCTTATAGGGATCGCCCGGCGCGTCATATTCAATCGAGCAATATCCCTTGTACCCATGCTTCTTGAGAATGGCAAACGTCCGCGCCAGATCGACGTGCGTGGCCCTGCCCTGTTCATCGACTTCGCCGTCCTTCACGTGGCAGATGCCATAGGCATGGGCGAACATCGCATCGATGGCGCGATACGAATAATCATCGTCATGCGTGTTGAGCGTGTTGCCGAAATCGGGCAAAGCTCGCAGCCACGGACTGTTCACCTTTTCAATCACCTGCACCAGGAAGAATGGATCCTCGCTCACTGCGTCGTCATTTTCAAGGTTGACGACGACGTTTTTTTTCGCCCCATATTCCGCGACGCGTGCCAGAGTGTCGGCGGCACGCCCCACGTCTGGCTTCACATCCTTGGCTCCCTGCACATGGGTGCGAATGCCGGGCGAACCGAGCGCCGCGCCCACATCTACCCAACGCTTGCTCGACGCCACCGACCGGTCGCGTTCGGCCGCATCCGGCGAATACTGGCTGTGCTCCTCATCCACTGCGATGTCCACGACCGCCGAGTGGACCTTCTCAACCGCGGCACGAAACTGCTCCAGATATTTCGAATCGGTCGAAGGAAAGACGCGGCTCCAGGGCTCAATCTTGTGGACGTTGAACTTCTCGGCCACATGCGCCGCAAAATCCTTCAGTTCCATTTGCGGCGACGCTGGCACCGCGTTGGGAGACTTGCCATCCCATCCCTTCCACCCCACGATGAATTCGCGAAAGGGATAAGCCGCCACCGCTACACGCTCCCGCGGAACGCTAGGAAACTTAACCGACGGTCCAGAGCTGGCTGTGGCGCGCGCTGACTCAGGTAAAAGCCAAGCCCCCGCTGCCGCTGCGGCGCACTGCTCAAGAAATTGTCTTCGGCTGGTCGCATTCATGCGCGCCAGTGTAGCAGAGAAGTGTGATCGGCACCCCCGCGCGGAACTCTTAACCCTAAGGGCCTTCCATGAATCTAAGGCTCAACCATTACAGCAGTATCACCAGAGCTAAAGACGCACCAACAATTGCACCACCGGGTCGCAGCAGGAACCGAGTTGTGCTGGCCGTGGTGTTGTCGGCGGCCGGCGGATCGAAGTGCATCTTGATTTTGAATGGGACGCCGCGCGGCACAAACTTGCCGGCTCGGATTGAAAGCGCGCAAGACTACCCAGCGGAAATCTCGATTAAGCCCGAACTCGTGGGACGGCAATCCACGGCGGGCGCTCCCAAAGCCCCGAATGCTACGCACTAAGATTTAGAGCCAGACTTTGTCGCAGTGGCTAAGGGACTGCTCCGTACGCCAGGAACTCCATGGCTCTCGCAGAAGTCTTGCGAACTCGTTCTTTGCGCAGTTAGGCATCCGCTGGCCTGTCATCTTAGGTCTCGAGCGATTCCGAGCACCTCTGCAAAGCGTCGGGTGCACTGTTGTCATTCTGGAAAAGCCTGGTTCGGGTGGACGATTCGAATGCGGTGGTCAGTGAACTTGTAATGCATCTCGGGGACGTACACTTTCTCCATATGGCAGGAGACGCAATTCTTCGTATTCGCCGGGCACGGTCCGCCGGGGTGACCGGCGGTATTTTTCTCGTCGGCGGTTGCAACGTGACAGCCGGAACAGATCCCATCGTAGGCTGAGGAATCAGTCTGCAGTGGCTTGTGCGGATCATGGCACGCAATGCAAGTAAGTCGAGCGTCGCCCTTTCCCCAGCACTTGCTGCTTTCCAGACGATAAGGCTGGGATCTTGCGGTGGCAACGCCCTTGATTCCGGAGAGTTTCACGTCCCACCATGCGCCGTGACAGGCTCCGCAGAAGTCCACGGAGTCTACAGGACTGAGTTGGGCGGGGTTGAAGATGCCCCCCGGAGCTTCGTCAGCCATCCCAGCCAGCAAGGAAGCCTGGGCTGAGGCCACGTGCTTGGACCCGGCACCGTGACAGGCCTCGCAGGTTACACCCGGCATTAGATTTTTTTCGTCGAACCGCTCGCCGATGGTCGACGCAGTCGTATGACATCCGAAACACCGGGCGATCTCAGCGGCGCCAACGGGGCGGTACATGGCCTCCGCGATGTCCTTCGGGGAAGTCAAGGCGCGGGCGGGAGTAAAGTGAATCGTCTTTAGAGTGTCGAAATAAGTGACCCGCGCCTCGTAGAAATTTCCGTCATTTTTCTTGAAGAGATAAGACTGACCCGCGCGACCGATACCAAATGCCCAGAGCAGGGTTGCCGTTGCCGTATGACTCCCGTCGGCAACCGTGTAGACGCTCCGCTTTGCGTCGGTCTTGATTTCATACCGATAGCGTCCGATCGCGAATTTCATTTCGGGGTGTGAGTGAAGAATTTCAGAGTCGTCGGCGCGCATTGCGTTCTGGGCCATCGGTGTGTTCTGCTGCGAAGCCACTTTCGCGGCATGGCACGCAGCACACGCGTCAGAACCCACATACTCGCTACGCGATGCGCCATGCTGCGTGGGCCAGAAGCCAGGCTCTGCCAGATGATCCGGAGTCGAGAGTTGCCCCAACAGTGAGACCGATGTTTGCGACCAGAGGAAGAAGAGCAGGCATCCACGCAAGGCCAAGGTTCCCCGCCAGGAAGACGGCTCCGCAAGGACAAATATCCCCTTCAAGCAAACTCCTTGGCTCAACCCAGGCAATACCGGAAGTATACGCAACTTGTCGGGGCTGATTCAGGAGGGAAGAATGCGACTTCGTTCGGGCATAGAAAACTTATGGGACGAGCGTATAACATTGAGTGCGGGATGCTCTCACTGGCGAATCTGCATCCCTGCATCTCAGGGGGTGCCATGGTGCAATCGCGACGCCACTTGCTGACCATCTTTGTGGGTGCTACAGGAGTTCTTGCGGCCAAGCCCCTTCTTCTTTCCGGCTTGCCCTTGCAGAGTCATACGCCGCAACCAATACCGTCCCCGAATGCTCCAAATCAAAACTTTCCTCCCGGCCTGGACGGTCCGGACATCGCACCTCGTTCGGACCAGAAGACCGTCGATCCAAAGAAGCAGCAAGAGATCAGAACGGATATTCAGAAACTTTATGAACTGGCGTCTGAACTCAAAGACCAAACCGAGAAAGCCGATCTGAATGCAACGCTGCCAGTGTCGATGGTCAAGAAGGCACAGCAGATAGAAAAATTGGCCAAGCAGATCAAGGAACTCTCCAAGGGCTAAACCAGATGCTAACGCGTCCAACTGCTCGCTACCTTTCGGTCTTGCTGATCCTCTCATTCCCTTTGCACGCCAGCCCGGAACCCCAAAGGGGACCCGAGACGGCGAGCCCTCAACAGGAAACCGTAATCCGCTCCTCGGTGCGCCTCGTGCAAGTGAGCGTGGTGGTGGAGGACAAGAAGGGCAATCCGGTTACAGGTCTCAAACAAGAAGACTTTACGGTGCTCGATGAGGGCAAACCTCAGAAGATCGCTTTTTTTACCGCCGCCGTGCCGCCTCCCGCGACACCGGCGTCGGAGCAGCCTTCCTCGAAGCCGGTCCGCCTGCTGCCTGCGAACGCGTTCACGAATCGCTACGATCTGAAGGGACAGGATCCGCCCGGAGCGGTGACGGTGGTGCTCTTTGATTCGCTCAATACGGCTCCGCAGGATCAAAGCTTCGTGCGCAAGGAAGTGATTCACTTCCTGCAAACGCTCAAGCCGCAGGATCACGTTGCGGTTTACGGGCTGACGACGCAGCTGCTCATTCTCCACGATTTCACCCGGGATTCGGCGGACCTGGTCGCCGCCGCGAACCGCTATTCCCCGAAGGAACTGGCTGCGTTTGACGCCACGCATACGCCCGACATTGACCTCGCCAGTCTCGGCGCGGACCCGGTGCAATGGGCCATGCTGCAGAACTCAATCAATAATGCCAACGGGATCATCGGAGACCAATATACGAAGGACCGCGTCGCCATGACTGTGGAGGCGATGAACGAGATTGCGAATCATGTTTCCAGCATTCCTGGGCGCAAGAGCATAGTGTGGATCTCGGGAGGATTGCCCATCCAAACGGGTTCGGCGAAGCTTGGGAAGCCCGGGTATGGTGGCCCGTCGGGAATAGGGGCTACCACGGATAACCGTCTGCCCCAGCATGACCGAGCCCTGGTCAAGTTTGACGAAATGGTCAGGCAGGTTGCCGATACTCTGAACCGCTCCAATATAGCGATGTACGCGATTGACGCGAAAGGCGTGGAATTGGATCCCGCGATGGATTTTTCAAAGCGTGCGGCGCTGTTAGGGGACCAGGTGCGTGAGCGAGATACCTCGGTTCTGAATGCCGAGCAAGACGCGCGCGACTCATCCAAGCTTTTGGCGGATCGTACGGGCGGGCTGGCGTTTTTCGGGAACAATGACGTTCGGGGTGCGGTTCGCCGCGCTTTCGATGACGGGCGCTACGCCTACAACATCGCTTTCTATCCCAATCACGGACAGTGGGATGGAAAATTCCGTGAGATCAAGATTCAGTCCAAGGCAGGCCTGCGGCTGCGTTACCGCTCGGGCTACTACGCGTCGCCGGACCGTGCATCTTCTAAAGCAGAGATCGCCGACGTGCTGCAGCAGGCCGCGGAGAGCCCACTAGACTCGACGAATCTTGGCATGATCATCAGTGGCAAAGGTGCGAAAGACTCGCGCGCCGTCGAGCTTCACATTGGGATTGATCCCAAACAACTTCTCTTGCAGAGTTCCGGCGATCGCCGCAAAGGCGCGGTGGATTTGTTCTTCCTGCAACGCGACGCTGCCGGCAAGCGAGTCGCTGCTGAGGAACAGCACCTCGAATTGAACATCGAAGAGAAGCAATACGAGTACTTGTCGAAAGTCGCGATGGTGCTGGATCGCCATGTGACGATTGCGCCGCAATCGACGGAGCTTCGTGTGGTGCTGCGCGACGCGGGTTCCGGCTCGCTGGGTTCGGTCACGCTGCCGGCGATGGCGTTCCTGCCAAAAACCGAGAATGCCCCAACCCTAATGAAGCAGCCAAACGAGTAGCGCTTCAGGGGGCGGACGAGGGTGCAGCTACCGGGATGTATTCCTGACGGAATCGCAACTCCGATCCTGGAAACCGTTTCGCGGCTTTTTTCGTGAGTTCCACCTTCAAGGCATGTCGCTTGCCATCGACCAGCAGCGGCGTGAACCCGATGGTATAGCGAAGATGAAGTTGAAGCAGAATGTAGTCGAGCGCCGCGGAAAACAGTCTCGGATCAATCGTCGAATAAAACTGTCCTCCGGTTTCATGGCTGTAGTAGTGGACAAGATAAAAAACCTTGCCATTGCGGAACATATCCTCGCCATTGTAGGGATAACCGTTATCGTTCATCCCGAAAACCACGCCGGAGGTTTCCAGCACCTCTTCAATAATGCGGTGCGCTTCATCCTCGAAGGCGTCACAGTGATCGCCGAATAAAAAGAGGAACACCGGCAGCCGCTGCGGCGTGTCTTGATGCACATTATCCAGAACCATCCGGATCATCTTCTGCATGGCCACTGCGCTATTCCGGTTTTCTTCTAATACCGCATGTCCACTGATCACGCGGTCGACCGCCACCACGGCCGCACCCGGATCACGCCCGGCCGGTAGGTCCACTGAAGCCGTCCCGTCGTCGCACCAGTGAGCCACACCGATTGCGTCATCAATGTGCAGCCCGGCGAGCGCCGGCTTGAGCAGTTGCGTCTTGTTGCGCAGAAATCCTGAATGCCACTCGGACTGATCTCCCTCGTTGCACTGCACGATTAGCCACAACGCGATCGGACGCGTCTCGTAGTGCGCTCCGATGTCGAAGCTGCGGATCGGCATCTCATGGTCGTTGTCGAAAACGCGAAGATCCTCCTTCTTCAAATCGGTCAGAAGCGCTCGCGTATGCAGGGTCTTCTCTTTGATGTCGGCCACGACATCGACCAGCACGAGTTGGGTGTCCGCTCGAAACGTGGGGATCTGCTCTTGCGGCGTCTGGGCGAATGCTGGCAACCAGCCGCACGCCATCAGCGCTAAGAGAGCGCTCGATTTATCCGCAAGTCTCATTGGGACGTAATCTTATACCCACCTTTTGGCCTTCGAGAGATAGCCTTCAGGGTGCGGCCGAGCGCACTGCCACGGGAATGTATTCTTCGCGGAATCGCAGCTCCGCCGCTGGGAACCTTTTCTCGGCCTCTTTGGTAAGCTCGACCTTCAAGGTATGTCGTTTGCCATCGACGACTAATGGCTTGAACCCGATGGTGTAGCGAAGATGAAGTTGGTAAAGGATGTAATCCAGCGCTTCGGGAAACAGCTTTGGATCACTCGTGGAATAGAACTGTCCGCCGGTTTCATGGCTGTAAGTGTGGACGAGGTAAAAAACCTGGCCGTTGCGGAACATCTGTTCCGGATCGAAAGGATAGCGATTATCACTCATCCCGAAGACTATGCCCGAGGTTTCGAGCACGGCCTCAATAATGCGCTCGGCCTCATCTACGTAGGTGGCACAATGATCTCCATATAAGAAGAGAAAGATGGGCAATCGCTCCGGCGTGGAGTCACGAACATTATCCAGAATCATCCTCACCATCCTCTGCATGGCCAACTCGCCCGGCCGGTTTTTTCCTATAACGCGGCGTTGATGAATCAAATGGTCGACCGTCTCTAATGCCGCATCCGGGTCATGTCCGGGTGTCAGGTCCAGCGATGCTGTGCCGTCATCGCACCAGTGCGCGACTCCCACAGCGTCATCCTTCTCCAGGTGTGCGAGCGCCGGTCTGAGGAGTTGAGTCTTACCGCGAAGAAAACCTGAGTTCCATTCGGGGAGCTGTCCGATATTGCACTGCACGATGAGCCACAACGCAATCGGGCGCGTCTCGTGCTGCGCGCCTATGTCGAAGCTTTGGATGGGCATCTCTCGGCCGTTGTCGAAGATGCGGAAATCTTCTCGCGCAAGGTCGGTCAGCAGCGCTCTCGTTCGCAACTTGTTCTTTGCATTCTCGGCAACGACATCGACCAATACGAGATGGGCATCGACACGAAACGTGGGAACCTGGAGTGGTTCTTGTGAGGATGCAACTGACCAGCAATACGCCATCAGCGCCAGCACAGCGATGCGCTTCCACGCTGCAAATCTCATGGCGACGCAATGTTACACCCGGAATACGCTCAAAGCTGTGACGGAGCCCCCAGTCGGCTGTGAGGAGACTGTAGACCTAGTGACTCTCTGGCACGCCGGTTGGCTCGGCGCGCGGAATCGAGAAATCCGTTTTGTCGTGGGACCCTGAGTATGACTGATTCCCATGCCGGCTGCGTTGCAGTTCGGCCAGCGCGTTGAGGCGGGCAAACGTTGCGCGTTCCTGCTCGGCTTTCTCCGGCAGATTAGCCTTCGTATACGCCTTGGCAAGATTGAAGTGCACCTCAGGACTGCCCGGCGCCATCTTGCTCGCCGTCTCCAATTCCTGCAAGGCCTTTTCACGCTGGCCCACTTCCAGGCAGCTTCGTCCGAGCAAATAGTGCGCTTCGGCGGAATCGGGCGCGAGCTGCACGGCCCGCTGCGCAGAAGGCAATGCATCTGCGGGGCGGCGTGTTTTCAGCGCAATCGATGCCATCCGCACGTAGGGCAGTTCACTTTTCGGAGAAATCAATATTTCCTGGCGCAACTGGGATTCCGCGTCGTCATATTGCGAGAGGGCCTCGAGTGCCGTCCCATAGGCATAGTGAAGAAACGGCACGGCCGGATATTGTTGTAACAGCGCCTGGAACTTGGGAAATACCGCGTCGTACTTGCTGTCTTGCAGAAGAGCAGCAATTTCGCCGGCGGAAAGGACGAGGCTGCTCTTCGATGACTCCACTTCGTCCGGGAGAACGGAGATGCGTAGTAGCGACATGCCGAGCGCGAACTGGATCTTCTCCGCGAGCGGTCCGGGCCCGGCTTCCGGCGCCAGCAATTCCGCCGTGCGGTCGAATTCTGCGTTGCGATTGAGCAGGACGCCCAACCGATACCTTGCCAGTTGCACCGACTCCTTGCTGCCTCCCATGCCAAGGTCTTGGCCGCGCTGCAGGTGGATCAGAGCATTGCTGAAGTCTTTGATCTCGAACTCGGAAAGACCGAGGACCGCCCAGGCGGTGCCGTAGTCTGGTCTGCGCGCTACGCACGCCTTGAGCGCCACTATAGCTTCGGGATAATGTCTTGCGGAATAAGCCAGCATCGCAAGATTCCAGCGGCCTTCATCCCATTCCGGATGCAGTTGCAAGGCCTCTTGATAGATGTGAATGGCCTCGTCAGTGTGTCCGGCGGCCAAGGATGCTGCGGCTTGCCGGGAGAGTTCGTCGAATGACAGTGACTTTGCCGGATTGGCTGCCGCTGGCGCGGCTTCCGGCACTACGGTGGCAGGCTGAAGCGCATACATTTGGATGATGCGGGTGTCCCGTACTCCCTTCTCAGGTGCGAGAGACTTAGATACGCGAAGTTCCGCGGCGGCTTTCTCCTTCTGCCCTAGAGCCTGAAGACTCTGCGCCAGCGCGCGATGCGCAGCCGGAGAGTTTGACGCCAATTGCACGGCCATCTCCGCCGCACGAAGAGCGCCCCGCGGATTGTGCGAGCGAAGTTCCAACGAACTGATCTCAATGCGCAGTAGTGCGCTCTGGGGAGAGATCTTCAGTTCCTCCTGTTGTTGGAGGAGTGCTTCGTCATCTCGGGCGGCTGAGGCCAGGGCGGTCCCGAAGGCATAGTGTAGGTATGGAGCGTTGGGATATTTTGCTAACAGAGCTCGAAATGAGTCGAGCGTTCGAGCAGAATCACCGCGAGCCAGAAGTGAGGCTGTTTCGCCTGCGGCCTGTACCAACGCATCCTGAGAAGGGTCGACCTCCTGAGGCAACAGGGGCGCGCGCAACAATGCTAGTCCAAGAGCGACTTTGGCCTGCGCCGGAGCCTGATCTCCGAAGGCCAGGGCCAGCATGGCGGACGCCCTTTCAAATTCAGCGTCGCGATTCAGGAGCAGGGCAAGATGATATCTGGAAACGCGCGAAATCTCGGGATCATCGCCGGTTCCGAGTTCCTGCCCCTTCTGCAGGTGGTGAAGAGACTTCTCGTAGTCGTGAGTCTCGAACTCGCAGAGGCCGAGAAAATTCCACGCCGGCCCGTTGCCGGGATCGAGTTGCACAACTTCTTCGAGAGCGGGTGTTGCTTCGACGAAGTGGTCTGCGTCGTACTGGAGCGTTCCCAGGTACCACCAGCCCTCTTCCCAGTCGGCGCGGATTTCCACTGCGCGCTGGTAGTCACGAACCGCGTCTTCGATCTTGCCCGCTTCGCGCGCCGCGGTTGCCGATTTTTCGAGGTCCGCAAAGGTGGGCTGGACGGTCTCCTGTGGTCGGGCCACCCCGGAGAGTGCTGGAGACACCAAGAAAGTGAGAATGAATGGTGGAATAAGAAAACATCGTGTGGGCCACGTATTCAGCACGACCCGAACGCCAGCATACAGACCGGCCCTGTGCAGAAACGCGGACACAGAATTGAATATTACCCTTCTGTCGGCCGTTTTCCTAAGCGTGGTTCTCCAGGAAGAGCGAAGTCGGCTGCCGCTGTGGTTCGCGACGATCTCTGGTGAAACAGGGAATGAGAGCATCTGTGAAGATATCGCCTCATCTTTGCACAGTTTCGTTCGTCTAGGCATAATGCGGAGATGGGTAACGGAGGCGCGCTTCGACATGCAATTCTGCTCTCTCGACGTCGCTTTCTCCAAAACGTTTCCCTCCTCGCCGGGGCTTGGCCATTTATAAAAGTGCCGCTGTTGAAAGCTTCTCCCGCTTCCTCCTATGCTTTCGAAGAGGTCCCACCGTCGAGCAGCGGTATCAAGTGGGTGCACACCGCGGGCAAGTCCCCGGAAAAGTATCTACCGGAAACGAGCGGGGCAGGCTGCGCGTTCCTCGATTACGACAAAGACGGCTGGATGGACATCTATCTGGTCAATAGCGGTAAATGCGATTTTTACAATCCTCCGAACCCCATCCGGAACGCTCTGTATCGCAACAATCGCGACGGTACGTTCACAGACGTGACCGAGAAAGCGGGCGTGGGCGGCGGTGGGTACGGAATGGGTGTGGCCGTGGGCGACTATGATGGCGACGGTTTTCCCGACCTCTACGTCACCCAGTATGAACGCAGCATCCTCTATCACAATAACGGTGATGGGACGTTCACGGATGTAACGGAGAAAGCGGGAGTCTCGGCTCCCGGGTGGAGTTCCAGCGCCGTGTGGTTCGATTACGACAATGACGGCCGACTTGACCTGTTCGTCTGCCAGTTTACCGAGTTCAACAAAACCCTCAGCTGCGGCATCGATCGTGATGGAACGCATCATTACTGTATCCCGCGCATTTTCAAGCCACGTCCAAGCTGGCTGTTTCATAACAATGGCGATGGAACGTTCACGGACGTGAGCCGGGAGTCCGGAATTGCGGAACATCTCGGCAAAGCGTGGGGAGTCGTCGCCACCGATGTAAACAATGACGGCCGAATGGATCTGTTTGTCACCAACGACACGGTGGCGAATTTCCTGTTCATCAATCGCGGCGGCCGATTCGAAGAAACCGGGCTCACGGCCGACGTGGCTTACAGTGCCGACGGCAGAGCCCGTTCCGGCATGGGGGTGGACTCGGCGGACTTCAACCAGGATGGTTGGATGGATCTTTTTGTCGCCAACATCGACCAGGAGATTTTTTCGTTGTACCAGAACAACCGCGATGGAACGTTTGATGATGTCGCCATGCCCATGGGCATCGGCATGGCCACTCGCTGGATGAGTGGGTGGGGACTCAAATTCTTCGACTACGACAACGACGGAGACCTGGATCTGATCCTTTCTAATGGTTTCCCCGATGATCTGGTCGAAGAATTGTCCCACCGGGTTACCTACAAGGAACCGCTCCTATTGTTTCAAAACCAGGGCAAGCTCTTCAAAAACGTGAGCGAGCAGAGTGGCCCGGTCTTTGCGAAAACGTTCGCGGCGCGAGGTCTTGCGATCGGCGATTTTAATAACGATGGCGCGGTGGATGTGCTCATCTCGAACAATGACGGAGCTCCCGTTCTATTGCGAAATAACTCCGGCAGCCAGAATCATTGGCTGGGCTTGCGTCTTATCGGCCGCAAGGCGAATTCCGACGCGATTGGAGCGCGCATAACCTATCAGGCGGGCGATCTGAAACGCGAGCGGATGAAGATTGGCGGGGGCAGTTTTCTGTCCTCCCATGATCCGCGGGTAGTGCTGGGTTTGGGCAAGCGCTCGAAAATTGATTGGCTGGAAATCAAGTGGCCCCAACCCAGCGGAGCGGTGGAGCGCCTTACCAGGCTACCGCTGGACCGTTACATCACCATCGTCGAGGGAACCGGCAGGTGGGAGTAGCCCCCGGCAAACCCTATCGGCACGACTCTTGGTCGGAATTCAACTGTGCTTTCAACTGTCTCAGTTCAAGCGAGATGTATCCCGGATGACAACCATTCTTTCAGGGTGCATCTCCGACGGGCTGGCCAGCCGCCGGAAGTAGTTCATGCCTTCAAGAAAACCCCATTCGGATGCTCGACTTGCTGAAAACCATAGGCTTCCCAATTACGGGATACGTCCAACCATAAAGCCGTAACCGTAGAAGGGACTGCCCCGAAGCCGTCGTGAAAACGAACAATGGCGGCACCGAGAAGGTACGGATCTTCCATTCATCATAGATTTTGGACTCCCGTTGACATCTCGCCACTGCACTCCCGATCTCATGTCCTTTCGGGAAAGCCTGGTTTCCTTCTTACAAAATCGTTATTTTTAGCTTGACAATGGTCATGCGTTGGAACTAATACTCGCTGGGCTAGTGGTTTTGCACTAATACGAAAGCACTGCGTAGTTGTTCGTTTCTCCGGGCGTGGAACCCGGGTTGAGTCCCCAAGGTTGGGATGAGTTTGATCTTAAAAATTTCGGGAGAGGTGGGCGGATGAAATCTTTACTTATGGAAACGAAACAGGCGAGCGGAAAACTGGTGATGATTCGCGCGCTATTTTGCTTAATAATGCTGGCCGTTCCGCTGGCTATGCACGCACAACAGTACTCTGGCACGATCACCGGCACGGCAACCGATTCTTCGGGCGCGTCCGTACCAGGCGCCGATTTGACCGCTACCAACACCGGGACGGCCGCGACCTACAATGCGACCACCAGCGACCAGGGCGTGTACACATTTGCCCAGTTGCCGGTTGGAATCTATGAGGTCCACGTCAAGAAAGCCAGCTTCAAGGAATTTGTTGCCAAGGGTGTAGAGGTTCACACTTCGACCACCACGGAGCTCAACCCTAAGTTGGATGTCGGTTCAGCCTCTGAGACCATTACCGTCGAAGCCAGCGACGTACAGGTAGAAACGAGTCAAGCCTCGGTCGGCGAAGTCATCGAAGGCACCCAGGTCCGCGAACTGCCCCTCAACGGCGAGAATTTCATGGGGTTGGTCACATTGTCGCCCGGTGTTTCCCAAGCCAACAGCTTCAACAGCCGCGACAAAGGCCTCCTCGGCGGCAGCGATTTTTCCGTCAACGGCAACCCTTACACAAATAATCTGTTCCTGGTGGACGGCGTCAACAACAACGACGTCGGATCCAACCGCACCATTCTCGTTTATCCCTCGACCGACGCCATTGCGGAATTCAAGATGGTCCGCAACTCCTACGGTCCGGAATACGGCCAGGCTTCTGGCGCCATCATCAGCATCACGACCAAGAGCGGCGAGAACCAGTTCCACGGCGGCTTCTTTTACGCAGGTCGCAACGACAAGCTCGACGCCAACGACTGGTTCTCCAACCACGTCGCGAACCCGGTAAAGTCAGAACTTCGCCGCAATGATTGGGGCTACCACATCGGTGGTCCGGTGATTAAGAACAAGCTGTTCTTCTTCTGGGGTCAGGAATGGGATCGTGAGGTCCGCGGCAGCCCACAGTCCGCGTGCGTGCCTACTCTAGCCGAGCAGGCGGGCGACTTCAGCCAGGATTTCTCGGGAGCAAGTTCCGCGAACGATGCCATCGCTAAGGATCAGTGCAACGCAAACCAGCCAGCATCATGGGTGGGTGGCGTGAACGGAGTGGGCGGAGTTTATACGTCCCAGATTCCGGTCGCGCTGCAAGCGGCGGGGAATCCCTTTAAACTTGCCGCTGTCGATCCTTCCGGCGCGATCCTGGGCCAATTCTATCCCGCTCCCAATCGCCCTCTCTCCGGTGGCTATAACTGGTTCGATTCCGAAAAGGTTTCTCCCTCTTGGGGCGAATTCAACGGGCGCGTCGACTATGATCTGACACAGAAGCATCGTGCCACGTTCCGTTGGACGCAAGATTCCTGGAAAGTTCCCGGCCCCGCCCCCAGTCAGTTCTGGGGAGACAGTATCTTCCCGACCGTTAGCTCGGACTGGAGTCAGCCTTCCAAGAGCGTTATGGCCAAACTGACGTCACAGTTAGGCAGCAGCATGGTGAATGACGTTGAGTTCGGTTACGGTCATAACGCCATCATCACCACACTGTCGCCTTCGTCGGCTACTCTAGTAAGTGCCACAAACGCCGCCATTCCGACCGCATGGCCGAGTTCGCTGAAGCAGGCCGGTGCCTACGTCAATGGCGGCAGCGCTTGGGGAGGCTTATCGCCCTATGGCAGCTCACCGGCGGGCACCCAGACGATGTGGACCATCGCGCCCTATACCAACCATGAAGACCTCTACGCCATTCAGGACAACATCTCGAAGGTGCGCGGCAACCATCTGTTCAAGGTTGGCGCATACTACAGCACCAATAAGAAAATCGAATATAACGCTGGCGGCAATGACCGGCCGGCCATTCCCTCCAGCGGCGGCAATGTGCATGTCAATACCAACAACGCCCTGACCAACATTCTTATCCCGGGGCTGAATACGCCACTCGATCGGACCGGCGTGGGACAGCAATTCACCACCAGCGAAAATAGCGTGAACGGTCTGGCTCAGGTCGGCTGGCACGACTTCGAGTGGTACATTGGCGATACTTGGAAGCTGAATCACAACCTGACCGTGAGCTACGGCTTCCGGTGGTCGTTCTATCGCGAGCCCTTCGGCATCGACAACAAATGGGCGAACTTCAGTTTGGCTGATTGGAGCGCGAGCGAAGCGGCAGCAAATCCCTCCGATGCGTGCAATGGCATCGTCATCGTGCCGGGAACGACTCCCTGCGCATCGCAGAAAGCCCTTCTCTCGTCCTTAGGGGTCACCCTGCCGCTATCCAATGGAACACCGGGGTCGAATCGTTCTCTCGTGAACAACAACAATCACAACATCGCGCCTCGCATCGGTATCGCTTGGGATGTCAGAGGCGACGGCAAGACGGCTGTTCGAGCTGGTATCGGACAATTCTTCCAACGGGAATTGGTAGGCATTGATGAGAGCCTGGCGCACAACGCCCCGTTTGTCATCGGTGCTAACGACACCCGAACGTTGGAGACGCCTTCACCTTTAGCCAACCCGGCGGTGTCGCCGAGCGCGGCCAAAGACCCGCGCGCGGTCGTCCCGAATAGCTGGCAATGGAACCTTTCGGTGGAACGCGAACTGGCGCGCAACACGTCACTGCAACTCGGCTACGTGGGCAACGCCGGCATTCACCTCACCTCAATGGCGGACTTGAACCGGATCGCTCCATCCAACTGGATAGAGGGTGCATTCCTGTCCGGCACCGGCGCCAACGCCAGCCTCACCAACATCGACCATCTCCGTCCCGCCAATAACTTCGGCACCATCGGCGAGTTCGCCCGCGGAGGTCACGCCACCTACCATTCGCTGCAGGCACTGTTCCGTTCTCGCATTGGCAGCCGCTCCAGCTTCCAGGCTTCCTACACCTGGTCGCATTCCATCGGTGATGTGGAACTGGATAACTCGTCCGGCGGCGTGAATCAGGAAGCCTTTATCAATCCCGCCAACACCGCTCTCGACAAAGGCAATACGAATATCAACCGGCCGAACATCTTCGTGGCCAACGAAGTGTACGACCTGCCTAAATTCGCCCACAGCAATGGATTCGTTCAATCGGTGCTGGGCGGATGGGAACTCAACAGCATTATCAACGTCCAATCGGGAGCTTCGCTCAGCATTTTCACGAATGGAGTGAGTGACATAAACCGCGCCGTCAACCCGATGCAAATCCCCGGGGCTCCGACGTGCGTTCCCTCGACGGGCGCTGGCTGCTACCAGTTGAGCACGCTGACGGGAAGTGGCTTTGGCAGCAACCAGCGTGCCAATGCTTCCGGCATTTCGTGCAACTCGGGTGAGAATGGCAACCAACTCCTGAACCCACACGCGTTCACGTTGGTCGGCTATCAGATTGGCAGCGTGGGCACGGTTCGCCGTGGATCCTGTTATGGCGCGGACGCCCGCACGGTTGACATGCAGCTCGCGAAGAACTGGAAGTTCAAAGAGCGGTATAACATTAAGTTCAGCTTTGACTTCTTCAACCTCTTCAACCACGCCAATTTCAATAGCAGCAACCTGGAAGCTTCAGGTTATAACCCCACTAGCGTCAACTGCGGCCCCAACGCTTGCAGCCCGACGAACAACGTGATTCAGGGCGTAGACACTAGCAATGTCATCAATACAACCACGGGACTCACGCAGAACTTCGGAACCGCTGGTTCGGTGCACCCGGGACGCGAACTTCAATACACCTTGAGGTTCACGTTCTAAAACTGAAACGCATCACGCTCAATCTACCCGCGGCGGGGCTTGAAAATTCAAGCCCCGCCGTTTACTTTTGCCATGGAGCAGTTGGGGATCCGTCATCTGTGAACGTGAGAATTCCGATGCAGTCACGGCGACGGCCCAGGAAGGCGCTCCCGCTCAAGATAGTCTTCCTTCTCGTGATCCTCGGCTGCGCGCTCGCTCTGCCTCACTCGGCATCCGCACAATCGACTCCATCCAGCCGATCTCACGCAAAAAACACCCCCCAACGCGCGACTCCCGCCGAGGCTGAACTCAACAAGCGGCTGGCCGCAGCTCAGGACGCTCGAACCTCCGCCGATCCCGCAGCCATCGCGATCGCCAACGAGAGCCTGATTGCCCTTGCACTGCGCGAGTTGGCACAATTGCGCCTGATTCAATCGGCCTACCCACAAGCCGTGGAACTCGACCGCCGGTCTCTGGATTTCGAGGATCTGCCGGATACGCGCATTGATCTTGCCATTGCCGAACTGCAGACGAATCATCCCGATGACACCCTCACAGAATCCAGCAAGGCTTTGGCAGCAGACCCAAAGAACGCGCGCGCATTCAATGTCAGCGCCCGTGCGTGGATGAAGAAGGGCGACTATGCCAAGGCGGCCGATGCCTTTGATCACGCGAATCGGCTCACTCCTGACGTCGAGACCTTATATTCTCTAGGGATCTGCCTGTTGCAGACAAAAGACGCCAAGGATGGACGGCGAGCCTCCACCGTCTTCGCGCAGATGATGCAACTGGCCGGCGATAGCGGCTCTCTGCACGTGCTGTTCGGACGGGCCTACCGCGACGCCGACGATATGCCCGTAGCTATACGCGAGTTTAAGCGGGCCATCGCCATGGACCCGGCAACGCCCCACGCTCACTATTTTCTCGCACTCGCCACCTTCGCGGTGAACGAGTGGCAGGCGACGCCCGAGATAAAGTCTGAATTCGCGAGAGAGCTTGAGCATTTTCCGCGAGATTACCTGGCGAACTACATGCTGGGCTTCATCGCCTCGAGCGAGCGCCGTTATGAGCTGTCCGACAAGTACTTGGAAGCCGCCGTCGCAGTGAATCCCGACTGGCCCGAGCCCTGGCTGTACATGGGTCTGAACGCCTACGCTCGAAGCGACGTGAAACGGGCCGAGCAGACGTTCCGCAAGGCTGTGGAGTTGACCGGCGCCGACGAGGCGCGGTCCAATTTCCAGATTCGCCGGGCGTACATCGACCTTGGACGCATCCTGGCGAGCTCCGGACGCCCCGAAGAAAGCGAAGTGTACCTGGCAAAAGCGCGCGCTCTCCAGAACAAAGTTCTGGAGCAGAGCCAGCAGAATGTGGCAGAAATGGCACTCGCTGGCGGAGTTGGCTCTGCCGCGGCGATCGTGCCCCTGAATCCCAAGAGCGAAACTGAAGCCGCCCCCCTGCTCCCGGAGAACACCGATCCGTTCGCTCGGGTCGATGCTACTGTGATGGCTCGCGCCAATTTAACCGACAAGCAGCGGGCCGGGGCAGACTCTCAAGAGAACAGACTCCGCTCAGTTCTGGGACTGAGTTTCAATGACTTGGCTACCTCGGAGGCCGTTAGAAAGGAATATTCCGTGGCGCGCGGTCACTATCAGGAGGCCGAACGTTGGGACCCTGGTATCCCGGGGCTCGCGAAGAATCTGGGCCTGTCGGCGTTCCGCATCAATAACTACCCGGAGGCTATCCGCGGACTTGCGCGGGCCCTTGACGAGAAGCCCACGGATGCTCCCTTGCGGGCCATGCTCGGTATGGCCTATTTCGGTGCCGAAAAATACGCTGATGCCGCCAACACTTTTTCTCCGTTGGGCGTTCGGGGCATGCAAGATTCCACCGTCGGTTACGCGTGGGCAGCTTCGCTCGCCCGTACCAGCGAATTGAAGAAAGCCACTGAGGTTCTCGGCGAATTTGAGAAGGAAAATCACGCCAATACTGACGAGTCCCTACTGATTGGCCAGCTGTGGATCGAAATCGGCGACTACGCCCGCGCGGTCGACATTCTCCATCGTGCACTGCAGTCCGATCCCTCCCTGCGGAAAGCTCATTACTTCGCTGGACAGGCTGACATTCGGTGGGAGCACTGGCCTGACGCAGCCAACGAATTCCAGGCAGAGCTGAAGCTCGAACCGACCGACTCCGAAGCCAGCTACAATCTGGGTTTCGTCTACCTCCAGCAGTCGCGGGTTGACGAGGCAGCGGAGCTTTTTCAGCAGGTGTTGAGTGCCCAGCCCCATCACGCGAACGCTCACTACCAGTTGGGAAAAATTCTGCTGGACCGTGGACAGCTGAAGGAGGGGGTGGACCATCTGGAGACTGCGGCCCGCCTCAGCCCACAAACCGACTACATGCATTATCAATTGCAGGCGGCCTATCGCAAGGCGGAGCGAGTTGCCGACGCCGACCGCGAACTTGAGATCTACAAAGATCTGAAAGCAAAGCAGCGCGAGAACTCCGGAATGCAGCCCATGCAAAGCCGGTGATCTTGGGGGAAGAGAAAACTATTGAACAGATATCGATATCGGCGTTATGCCAAGGTGCTCTTTCTGATCTTCATGGCCGCGAATCTTGTGCGCGGGCAAGAGGGACATCCCACGCCTCCTCCTCCGCCGCCCGGAGCCAAGTCCTTCAAGTGTACGGGCCGTTCCATCCCGCAACTGGAAGACGTCACGGAAAAGGCAGGCATCCGTTTCAAGCACACTTCCGACCCAGCCAAGAAATACATCGTGGAGTCGATGAGCGGTGGCGTGATTCTCTTCGACTATGATCGCGACGGCTGGCTGGATATTTATTTCACCAATGCTCCCAGCGTGGAAATGGCCATCAAGGGCCAGAAGAGCCGCGGCGCCCTGTACCGGAACAATCACGACGGCACTTTTACCGATGTAACCGACAAGGCTGGCATCGGTACTCCGTGCTTCGCCATGGGTGGGGCGGTAGGGGATTTCGACAATGACGGATGGCCCGACCTGTATATCACCTGCCTGGGCGGGAACGTGCTCTATCACAACAACGGGGACGGCACGTTCACGGATGTGACCTCCAAGGCTGGCGTTGCCGACGGCCGCTGGTCGACCGGAGCCGCATTTGGCGACTATGACGGAGATGGTTTCGTCGACCTGATGGTCACCAACTACGTGGATTTTCACCTCAACGATCTCCCCGGCTTCGGCAAATCTCCCAACTGCAAATACCGCGGACTCGACGTGCAGTGCGGCCCGCGCGGATTGAAAGGTGCGGGCGATGCCCTTTTCCATAACAACAAAGACGGAACATTCACCGACGTGTCGAAGAGCGCCGGGGTCGATGATCCGAATGGCTATTACGGGCTGGGGGTATTATGGGCGGACTTCAACAATACCGGGCGGCCTGACATCTACGTGGCCAATGACTCGACTCCGAAATTCCTCTACAAGAATGAAGGCAACGGCAAGTTTAAGGACATTGGGCTGGAGTCCGGCACGGCCGTGAGTGAAGACGGCTCTGAACAGGCATCCATGGGCATCGCGATTGGCGACTATCTCCACACCGGACGGCCTTCGCTATATGTGACCAATTTCGAGAACGAGAATAACTTGCTCTACCGCAACGACGGCAACTGGAATTTCACCGAAGTTTCGTATCCTGCCGGCGTGGCCCTTCCCTCGTTGCCGTGGGTGAAGTGGGGTACGGCATTCGTCGACCTGGACAATGATGGGTGGCTGGACCTGATTGCTGTGAGTGGCCAGGTTTATCCGCAGGTGGATACGCTCCCGTCCGGCGCCGGTTACCGTGAGCCCAAACTGCTTCACATGAACCAGAAAGACGGAACGTTTTGTGATGCCAGCGATCTGGGAGGGCCGGCTCTCAAGGAAAAGCGAGTTTCACGCGGCCTTGCAGTCGGCGATCTTTTCAACGACGGCAATCTGGATGTCGTGATCAGCGATCTCGACGGGAGTCCGATGGTTTTGAAGAATCATGGGGTTCCAGGCCGCCATTGGGTAAGCTTTGAGTTCGCGGGAACCAAGAGCAACCGCTTGGCACTGAACGCGCGGATCAAGGTCGTGGCAGGCGGAATGACACAGACAGAAGAAATTCACAGCGGTGGAAGCTACCTCTCGCAAAATGATCTGCGGGTCCACTTCGGTTTGGGCACTGCCATGAGAATTGACAAAGTGGAGGTTCGCTGGCCGTCCGGAGGCATTGAGACCTTTAGCGACCTCCCCGCGGACCATTTTTATTCCGTACTCGAGGGACACGGGATTGTGCCCGCAGAACAAATCCGTCCGGTGCTCAAGCGGCCTTGAGAGCGTGTACGCACAAAATGACGGCCTTCAGAAAGCTTTCGAGACTGTTCAAACACACATGCGTGACGGACCGAAGAATTTTTTGATTCACTTATAATCAGCGAAGCGATTTGCCGACCATACGGAAACCGCATGTGCGATCAGGTTTCCTTACTGGCGCCTTATGGGTGGTTCGAACCGGCTTAAGAACATTTCGGGTCATCACGGGCAATCCGTACAATATATGCAATTCGCACAAAACCGGATAAACACCTACGTCATTCCCACTGATTCTTTCCATATCTGGACATGGCTTATTGCGTAAACGTATACTGAGATCGCCCAGCAATTCCAGAGATTCTAATGGATATCCGCGAGATCGCACGTCGGGCAAAGGTTTCCACCGCCACGGTTTCACGCGCAATCAACCGACTTCCCACTGTAGATCCGCAGCTTTCACGCCGCGTGTGGAAGGTAGTTGACGAGCTAGGATATTTTCCCAACACCCAAGCGCGGGCGCTGGTCTCAGGACGAAGCCGAATCTTCGGCTTGATCGTCTCCGAAATTACCAATCCCTTTTTTCCGGAAATCGTTCAGACGTTCGAAAATCTCGCAGTGGAAAATAACTACGAGATCCTGTTGACTTCGACCGTGCACGATCCCAAGCGGATGGAATCGTCGGTGCGGCGCATGATGGAGCGGAGGGTTGATGGCGTAGCGATCCTTACGTTTGGCATGGAAGAGTCGCTGCTGGAACACCTCCGTTTTCGCAACGTGCCACTGGTCTTCGTGGATGTCGGGCCGGATGCACCGCACGTAGCCAACATTCGAATCGACTACCAGAACGGAATCCGGCAGGCGGTACAGCATCTGGCCGCCTTGAGGCACACGCGGATTGGGTTTATTGCCGGCCCGGCACATCTCAAATCCGCCTTGGCAAGGAAAAGCGCATTTCAACAGGCAATGACGGAGATCGGGCTACCTTCCGATCTGATCATGGAAGGGGATCATACGTTGGAAGGCGGTATGCGCGCCCTGACTGAGCTGATGACCTCGCGTCGCAAGCGACCGACAGCTGTTTTGTGCTCCAATGACATGACTGCGATTGGAGTGATTCGACAAGCTTACGATTGCGATATCAAGATACCAACCGACCTCTCGGTCGTGGGTTTTGACGATATTCGACTCGCCCAATTTACGACCCCGCCGCTGACCACGGTACAGATGTCACAGGCAGAACTTGCCAAGCTTGCTTTTCGCGCCTTGATCAACGAAGCGGAACAAGTAGCTCCAGCACATCGTGGGAGCGAGTACGCGCTTGTGACCAACCTCGTGTTAAGACGTTCCACAGCCCTCGCGTCTGGCTATAATCCGGACAAATCGAAATAATCGTCTACCATCGGATTGATTTTGGCCGGCGATGTTCGATATCCGGGAAAATATGAAAACTTTCTCGCCATGGTTCTTACCCCGGCAATGAAAACCAGCGCCAATGGACTGTCACGCCTCCTGCCCTAGGTCAGAATTTTCATGTTTGTGAGCCAAAAAGGAGCCATACCGCCGTCGTTGTAAACGTTTACTATTGGCATTGCTCCCTACAATTTGGTATCTTTCGCATCGCCTGAACTTTCTTCCATCGGGAGGCCGCAATACATGTTTTCCGCTGATAGACGTTCGTTCCTGCGCCAAGCTGGGGGGGCAGGCTTGGCGTGCTCCGCGAATCTTATGTTCGGCCGTTTCTTAGCAGCCCAGACGCGATCGTCGAATTCCAGCGAGCTGAGCCGCATCTTTATTGATTCCCGACGCACGATCGCCCCGCTCGATCGCAATCTCTTCGGTTCGTTTCTCGAACATCTCGGCCGCGCGATTCATGAAGGAATCTATGATCCTGCGTCGAAGTTGTCTGACGCGAATGGGTTCCGCAAGGATGTACTGGATGAAATCAAAAAGCTCGGCGTTCCCATCATCCGTTATCCCGGAGGCAATTTCGTATCGGGCTACAACTGGCTGGATGGAGTGGGGCCCAAGCAGGACCGCCCGCGCGTCCTCGACAAGGCATGGAATTCGCTGGAGTCGAACCAGTTCGGCACCAACGAGTTCATGGCGTGGTGCAAGGCTGTGGGCACAGAACCTCTGATGGGACTCAACCTGGGCACAGGCACTCCGGAACGGGCCGCCGCGCTGGTCGAGTACTGCAACGTGGAGAAAGGCACGCAGTGGAGCGAACTGCGGCGCAAGCATGGATTCGCCTCGCCCTACAACGTCCGCCGCTGGTGCTTGGGCAATGAAATGGACGGTCCCTGGCAGATTGGGCACATGACGGCGACCGAGTACGGATTGAAGGCACAAGACGCGGCTCGCCAGATGCGCTATGTCGATCCTTCATTGCAGTTGATCGCGTGCGGTTCAAGCGGTCCTCTCATGCCCACCTATCTCGAGTGGGACCGTGAGGTGCTCGAGCAATGCTACGACTACGTGGATGCCCTTTCCCTGCACCGGTACTTCGGAAATACGCCGGAGGAGACCGGCGGCGACAGCGAGAAATTCGTAGCCTTGAATCTGACCATGGACCGTCAGATTGCGGAAACCCTGGCGGTATGCGACCTGGTTCGCGGGCACAAGCGATCGCCCAAGAAACTTTGGCTTTCCTTCGATGAGTGGAATGTCTGGTATCGCGAACGCGGCGGCCCGGCAGTGAATGGCAATCGCCAGGAAGCGCCGCATCTGCTGGAAGAGATTTACAACCTGGAGGATGCGCTGCTTGTGGGCGGGCTCATTATCACGCTCCTGCGAAATGCCGATCGCGTGAAGCTCGCCTGCCTGGCACAACTGATTAACGTCATCGCTCCCATCATGACCAACGCGACTGGCCTGTTCCGGCAGACCATCTATTATCCGTATTGTTGGGCTCTGCAGTTTGCGCGTGGAAATGTGCTGAGCGTTCTAGTGCAGTCGCCTACCTATTTAGTCTCACATATGGACCCTGTTCCTTATCTGGACGCCGCTGCAACCCTCAATCCAGAGAACGGTCAGACTTCCCTATTTATCCTGAATCGCGATTTATCGAAGGCGCGTGAAGTCGAAATTGTCTGGGAGGACAATCCTGGGACGCGAGTGCTCGCATCATGGGTGTTGACCGGGAACGATCTGAAAGCTGTAAACAGCTTCGAGGCCCCTCAACGCGTGCAGCCGCAGACCCTGGACAAACCGTCGACGAATGCTGGACGCACGAAGTTCGAGGTTCCCGCCCGTTCGTACACAGTGCTGCAGTGGACAAGCTAGCAGGGAAGTCGGGGTGAAGCATGATTGAGCGTAGAGCATTTCTCCGAAATGGCCTTCTGGCGGCCGGTACACTGCTGGTCCCGAAGTATTCTTCCTTCGCCTCGAGCGGATCTCCAGCGCGCAATAGCAGGGTTGAAGTCTTGCTGGACGAACCTCTGGGAACGATCTCCCCGAACATCTATGGGCACTTTACCGAGAATTTGGGAGCTGTCATTTATGACGGCATCTGGGTGGGCGAGAACTCCAGCATTCCCAACGTGAACGGCATCCGCAAGGAACTGGTCGAACAGATGCGCAAGATCAATGCCCCGGTCATCCGCTTTCCCGGGGGCTGCTTTGCGGATAGTTACGATTGGCGCGATGGCATCGGCCCTGCCGACAAGCGTCCGCGCCGCACAAACTTTTGGGAGGGCGTCGAGCCGCCGAATTCTCCTGCGAACCACAAATACGATCCCAATCAGTTCGGGACCAATGAATTCGTTCAATTCTGTAAATTGATAGGCAGCCAGCCGTACCTTGCGGCGAATCTTCGCAGCCTTCCCGCGGAGGAGTTCTATCGCTGGGTGGAGTACTGCAATTCGCCCGCGCGTAGCACATCCCTGGCCGAGATGCGGGCTGCCTCCGGAAACACGGAACCGTTTCAAGTACGCTTCTGGGGCGTGGGGAACGAATCCTGGGGATGCGGCGGTAATTTCACGGCTCAGGAATACGCGGTTGAATTCCGCCGCTTCACCACCTGGGTTCCGCGCTTTGGACAGGAATTGTCATTCATCGCCTCGGGACCGAACGATGATAGCTGGGAATGGACGCGCGGCTTTCTCGAAGAGATCGTCCACAAGGGACCGGGCCAGTTGCGGTCGATTTATGGCCTGGCTCTTCATTATTATGCGTGGAATCTGAGCCGCGGCAGTACCCGCGACTGGAATGCCGGTAAAGGCGACGCGCTGAAGTTTGATGTTGTCGACTGGTACGAACTACTGCGGCAGGGCGAAGTGATGGAATCGCTGATCACCGGACACTGGCAGATCATGGGCGAGATCGATCGTGAACACCACATTAAGCTGGTGGTGGATGAATGGGGTCCGTGGTATCGGCCCGGTAGCGAGATGACGCCGGGCGACATCCTGGAGCAGACTCCAACCTTGCGCGACGCGGTCTTCAGCGGGATGACGCTGGATCTGTTCAACCAGCACCCGGAAAAAATCGCGATGGCCAACTGTGCCCAATTGATCAACTGTCTGAACAGCCTCTACCTGGCGCACGAAGATAAGTTCTGCGTCACCCCGGTCGGCCACGTGTTCGACATGTACGCGGCACATCAGGGCGGCCAGTCTCTGCGCACTATATTCTCTGCGCCCAGCGTACACTACCAGCGCGATGCGAACCCAGCTTCCCTTGCGGGGCTCAGGGGTTCGGCGTCTCTCCACGACAAAGTGCTGGTCCTCACAGCGGTGAATCCTCATGTGAGCGAAGCCTGTGAAACCGAGATCGGAATTCCGGGGGCAACCATAAAGTCGGCTACTGCCACCACGCTCACCGCCTCCGACATCCACGCCCATAACACGTTTGAGCAGAGAGACGTCGTCGTGCCGCAGACCAGGTCGGTCGAAACGAAGCAGCAGGTTCTTAACTATCACTTTCCACCCGCTTCAGTGACCAAGCTTACTCTAACCTTGCAGTAGCATAGATTCTTGGGACGTACTTTGGTCATCTGCACGCCCCCCAGAATCTGTCCTGGATCGTCACGGGGCGCATCGGAATATTGCGGAGCTTAGCGTAGGGTTCCGGGCTGGCGGCGACTGCGGAATTTATGAATTCGCCGCAGCGACGATTTTGCGGCAGACGGTTCGAGAGAGCATCCTGCTGGCGGCCTTTCCGGCCATCGCTTTGTCGTGAGATCACGTTTACCCATCTCTTACGGTATCATCGGAGCGTTTCGCGGCATCGGATCGATCGGGATGCCAAAGATTAGGATGACTCGATGAACAAATTGCGCAGTCAATTGTGGTTCGGGCGACAGGATCGTGAAGGGTTCATGCATCGCAGTTGGATGAAGAATCAAGGTTGGCCGCACGATCTCTTCGATGGCCGCCCCGTGATTGGGATTTGTAACACCTGGTCTGAGTTAACGCCCTGCAACGGCCACTTTCGAGAGCTGGCGGAATTTGTGAAACGCGGAGTGTGGGAAGCGGGCGGCTTTCCGCTCGAGTTTCCCGTCATGTCGCTGGGAGAGACGCAACTGCGTCCCACCGCAATGTTTTTTCGCAATCTGGCGAGCATGGATGTAGAAGAGTCCATCCGCGGAAATCCGATGGACGGTGTGGTCCTGCTCATGGGCTGCGACAAGACGACACCCTCCCTGCTCATGGGTGCCGCTTCCTGCGACCTGCCCACTATCGGCCTTTCCGGCGGCCCGATGCTTTCCGGCAAATTTCACGGCCGCGATTTGGGATCGGGGACTGGTCTCTGGCAGATGCATGAACAAGTTCGCGCCGGCGCTATGAGAGCTGAGGAGTTCTTCGAAGCCGAGAGCTGCATGTCCCGGTCCAAGGGTCACTGCATGACCATGGGCACGGCTTCGACCATGGCAAGCATGGTTGAGGCGCTCGGCATGAGTCTACCCGGGAACGCGGCAATCCCGGCGGTCGATGCTCGCCGCAACACCCTCGCCCAGATGACTGGCCGACGTATTGTCGCGATGGTCCAGGAAGACCTCCGTATGTCGCGCATCCTGACTCGCGAGGCTTTCGAGAACGCGATCCGTGCCAACGCAGCCATCGGCGGATCCACAAACGCGGTGATTCACCTGATCGCGATCGCCGGCCGCGTGGGAGTGCCGCTCGCTCTCGACGATTTTGACCGGATCGGTTCGAACTTGCCATGTCTCGTCAACATTCAACCCTCTGGGAAGTACCTCATGGAAGACTTTTACTACGCCGGCGGGCTGCCCCGTGTTCTTCGCGAGCTAGGTGAATCGGGCGCGCTCCATCGTGACGCTATGACCGCCAATGGAAAATCGATCTGGAAAAATGTCGCCGAGGCTCCTTGCTGGAATGCCGAGGTAATCCACTCCTTTGCTACTCCGTTCAAGTCCACCGCGGGAATCGCGGTCCTTCGCGGCAATCTCGCACCGGATGGCGCCGTCGTCAAGCCCTCTGCTGCAAGTCCGAACCTTCTGCAGCATCGTGGGCGGGCGGTGGTCTTCGAGTCGATCGATGAGTTTCACGCGCGCATCAACGACGAGGACTTGGACATCGATCAGACCTGCGTTATGGTTCTCAAGAACTGCGGGCCTCGTGGTTATCCGGGGATGGCGGAGGTGGGAAACATGCCTCTGCCTCCCAAACTGCTGCGCCAGGGTGTAACGGATATGGTCCGAATCTCCGATGCCCGCATGAGCGGAACTGCGTACGGAACGGTCGTCCTGCACGTGTCGCCGGAAGCCGCTGCTGGCGGTCCGCTCGCCCTGGTGCGCTCCGGCGACATGGTTACTCTTGATGTCCCGCGGCGCGCCGTTCAACTTGAGGTCGACGACAGTACATTGGCCGCACGTCGCGTGCAATGGACACCTCCGCCGCTGCCCGAAAGAGGTTGGGAGAGGGTCTTTGTCCAACACGTACAGCAAGCAAACCTCGGTGCCGATCTCGATTTTCTGGTCGGCCACAGCGGTGCACGCGTTGCTCGCGACTCGCACTGACCCGCCGACCGTCGAGTGGCAATGCTATGAACGAACAATGGACCCGACGCCAGCTTTTGATGCAATTCGCCTTAATCCCGGCGACAATGGCTCTGCCAGGGCACAATTGCGTTGCAGAGATTCTCCCTCTCCTTCGCAGGCGCATCGGAAGTGAAGTTCGAACAAGTCAGTGAGGGCTATTCGTTGCGACGGCGAGCCGCTGTATATGGCGTTTTGATCGCCTGTCCGTTGCCCTGCATAACCGACCATAGGAGATCAGGTCGGGGCTACTTATGGAATCTCTTTAAAAGCGAACCTTGACAATTGACAACTATCCTCAAACTGGTCTTGAATCTGAGCAAACGATTACTCTCAGTCTTCTTCAGCGGAGGACTAGGTTTCGGCACAGGCGCGACAACGGAGGCTGCTGATGGCGATTGTGGCAGGAGTTGATTTTGGCACTCTTAGCGTGCGCGTCTCTCTGGTGGACAGCGAGGTCGGTCTGCTGGCGTCAGCTCTGAAGGAATACCCACTCCATCGCAAGCGCGAAGATCCGGAATACGCCACACAATCGCATGAAGATCATATGTGCGCCCTAGCTGCGGCCACGCGCGAAGCGGTGAGTAAGGCCGGTATTCACGGCGATCAGATCGAGGCGATTGCGCTCGACACCACCGGCTCATCAGTCATTCCCGTCGGCAAGAACATGCAACCGCTTGGTGAGTACTACCTCTGGTGCGATCATCGCGCCAAAGGCGAGGCGGCTGAGATCACAGAGGTCGCCCGCCGCGAGGAACTTGAAGCGATTCAATGGTGCGGCGGCGTGTACTCGTCGGAGTGGGGCTTTTCGAAGCTGCTGCACTGGCTCCGTCACAATCCCAAAGAGCGAGCGGAGTTCGTCTCCGCATTCGAGCATTGCGACATGGTGGCGGCCACGCTTTGTGGCATCTCCGATCCCCGGAAAGTAAAACGCAGTGTTTGCGCCATGGGGCACAAGTGGCTGTGGAACGCCCAGTTGGGTGGCCTTCCGCCGGAGAGTTTTCTGGTGAAGGTGGATCCTCTGTTGAAGGGAGTCCGCGAGAAGCTTGATGGCGAGTACGCCACGTCCGATCAGATCGCTGGCACGTTATCCGCGTTCTGGGCTGAAAAGCTGGGGCTCAAGCAGGGAATTCCGATCCCGGTAGGAGCATTCGACGCGCATTGGGACGCGATCGGAGCGGGTTGCCGCACCGATGACATGGTAAACGTGATCGGCACATCCACTTGCATCATTGGGATCACTCCGTCGGTGAAACTCGTACCTGGGGTTTGCGGCGTCGTTCAGGGCAGCGTGCATCCGCAGCGCACAGGAATCGAAGCCGGACTTTCCGCCGTGGGAGACATCTTCAGCGCGATTGCATCGCGAGCGGGCACGGATGTAAAGAGCTTGAGCGCCGGTCTAGAGAAGTATCGAGCCGGGCAGACCGGCTTATTGCGCATGACGTGGGACAACGGCGACCGCACGGTCCTGGTGAATCCTAACCTGCGCGGCGTAACCCTGGGATGGAACCTGCAAAGCACCGCCCAGGATGAACTCTTCGCTGCCATCGAAGGGACTGCGTTTCACACGCGCGTCATTCTGGACCGGATGACAGGACATGGTGTAACCATTCGACGGGTTATCAATGCCGGGGGAATTCCGCAGAAGAATGATGTGTTGAACCGGGTCTACGCCAATGTATTAGGGCGCCCGGTGCTGGTTCCGAGCAAGAGCGTGACTAGTCTCGGGTCTGCAATTTTTGCTTTCTTGGCTGCGGGCACTTTCAAAACCATTGAGGAAGCGCAGGACAAGATTTGCCCCGGGCACAGGACGTTCATGCCCGATACTTCGGCGCAACCTACTTACGAAGACCTGTATCCGTTGTTTAACAAGTTGTATTTCAGCCTGGGCCAGAAAAGCGATAACGGACTCGGCGATGTGTTGCCCACACTGATCGCCGTGGCAGAAACGGCAGCACGCCGGCCAATGGGATAGAGATAACGCGGAAGAATGGAGCGCGATGAGAGTTCGGGAAACCTTGAAGACGATCGCGATTGGCGCAGTGTTGCTGACAGCGGTTGGCACGGTCGGAGGCGAAGACGAAGGTGACAGCTCAGCCATTTGGAAAGCTGGCGGGGCACTCCGGTAGAACTTTACACGCTCAGCGACGGAGCCTATGAAGTTCGAATCGCAACTTATGGCGGGATCGTAGTTTCTCTGAAAGCTCCAGACCGTAACGGCAAGTCAGCGGACGTGGTGCTTGGATTCGATGATGTCGACGGATATGTGGCCAACTTTAACGGCCCTTCCGACGCGTTCCTTGGCGCGATCATTGGCCGCGATGCGAATCGAATCGCTCACGGCAACTTTAACCGGGATGGGAAGAAATACTTCCTGCCTCAAAACAATGGCGAGAAACCGCAGTCTGCCTTGCGAAAATCAAAGGGAGTCGATTCTACAGCCTTCAATTCGCCCGTTGGCCACAACAACTCCTTGAGACCTCCAGCCATAAGGCTGCCGTAGTGGCGCAGTTCCAGCAAGACAAGCATGAGGGGCAAATTATACCGGGACAGATCCGGACTTGTCGGCAATTCCGTTTAGCCCGTGTGAGCATTTTTGCTCAGACCTCCTGAATCCTGATTTGCTAATGTCAAATTGTTCTGGTGCGCCCGGCATATCTATGCGGATTTGCGTGCGGGTGCACACAGCATGAAGCCAGAGGCGGGTGCCACTGGTAACAGAAATGAGGCTGTTGCATGAAAAAAGCAATTGTCGTACTTGCGATGTTGAGCCTGGGCACGCTGTGCTGGGCTGGGTCGGCGCGGGAAGATGCCACCGACCGACTGAACAACGCTACCGCGGTGTTACACGAAATTATGGGGATGCCTGACAAGGGAATCCCGGAAGAAGTGTTAGAGCACGCAAAGTGCGTGGCCGTCATACCGCACATGGTCAAAGGTGGCTTTGTCTTCGGAGCTAAAGGAGGCAAAGGCGTAGCTACTTGCCGCACGGCGGAGGGCTGGAGCGCGCCGGCGTTCATCACGATTTCGGGTGGAAGTTGGGGACTGCAGATCGGTATAGAAGCGGTGGACGTAGTACTGATCATTCAGAATGAAAAAGGGATGCAAAAGCTGCTCTCGAGTAATTTCCACGTTGGAGCGGACGCTTCAGCAGCAGCGGGTCCAGTTGGACGGCATGCCGAGGCCGGTACGGATTGGAAGATGGATACAGAGATTCTGACCTACTCCCGTGCCAAAGGTGTGTTCGCTGGGCTCACGTTGGAAGGAGCATCGATCCGCCAAGACAGTGATTCCCGGCACGCGATTTATGGACGCAAGGTCACAACTCGGGCTTTGCTGTTGGGCCAAGTAGCGGCTCCACGCGTAGCCCAGCCGTTCCTTGCGGAAGTTCGCGGAGCAAAAGCCCAAGCCGTAGCCGAAGGGAAAGCTGAAGAGAAAGCTAAAGAGAAGGATCAGAAGTAGCTTATGCCAAACGGGGCTGCCGCTGTTCGCCATTCAGCCGATTTTGTATGTTTCAAGTGGCGGCACAGTCCCATCACTTAGCCTCTTGTCCCGTTCGCGCGAAGCAGTTCTCTCGCGGACGCTGGATGAGATTCACATTTAGGTGCTCCGCGAATGAGCACTGGAGGTTGACATGCTTTGGACCATTTTTGTTGTTCTTCTAATTTTGTGGCTTCTGGGTTTCAGCCTGCATATCGGTGGAGGTCTGATCCATCTGCTTCTGGTTGTGGGGCTGGTGGTTCTGGTCATTAATTTACTGAGCGGGCGTCGAAGTTCGGTTTGAAGAAAGTCACTACGAGTTCCAGCACTAGTGGCCCTGGTGTAGCCTCTGCCGCCCTCACTCTGTGTTCGGTCTCCTTCCAACCGGACCATACAGTTAAGGAGCCCGCAATGTCCGCGCCTGACCGCTCCGTGAGTTTGAAACGGACACCATGATGCCGTGCAAAAGCGCGTCCTCTGGTCTTCGAAAAGAAGTCAGCGTGATCCCTGCAGTGAGACCCACCACGTCGCCTTCAGTGCGGGTAGAGGTAACGTGTGCCGCAAAACACGCAACGTACACGTCCAACAACCACGCACGTATGGACCCTGGATACCGGGAGTACACACGGAGCGGTTTTCAGTCGCTTCGCTAAAAAGGGTAGCCAGATGTACAGCCAGATCTGACGAAGGAGAAACGCATGTCAAAGACTTGGGAGCATTACCATCACGCTGCTCGTCACCATGAGCAGGCGGCCTACCATTACAGAGAGGCAGCGAAATACGACGAGGCCGAGGAGCACGAGAAGGCTGCGCACCACGCATACCTGGCTCACGGACACAATCAACACGCAATTCATCACGACGCCGAGGCAGCGAAACTGCATGCCGAGCAGTGCGACAGCCTGGCGACGCCCGCTTCCGAGCAAGAAGCCAAGGGAAAGAGTGCCGCTTAAAAGAGGCTCATTTTTGTGTCCACGCCCCTGTTGACAGCGAATGAGAGCACCCTTCAATGGCGTCCGTCGGCGTATTGGGGATCGTAGCAACCTGGCAGGCCCTCAGCGGTCGCGTGGTAAACGCTGTGTGCCGAAGTGGGTCATCCAGTACGGGATGTCCACATAGATGCCGTCAATTCCGGTGGCGGCGATCTGCCGCACTCGCTCCATTTAGGTTTTGCGCCACTCGGGAGCATTAGGGACTGAATCAATCTGATTTTGGGCGGAGCAGAATCTCCCTCTCTCCGCCAGCTTTTCAACAACTTGCGGTTGATGAAACCCCGGTGAACTCTCTCAGTTTTTGAGAGCGCGATTTTAGCCATCCTTTCGAGAAAACTGTATTTCGGGTAGCGGGAGAAAGTCAGTACTCGAGCACCTCGTAAAACTCGACCCAGCTTCGCTGGAATAACGGATGTTGTTTGTTGGCAAGCTCCGTGTGTTCCGCACTGTTGTCGATTTGCTTGAGAGCTGTCTCGGCTGCAGCAAGGGAGTCAAATCGACACTGCCAGACGATGGTATTGCCAGGTTCGCGACCCGAAATCGGAGCCATGCGCTCCCCTGTGGGGAGAATGCCTCGATGCTCCAGTTCGGCAAATTGCTTCTCAAGCGCTTGGAATTCCTTTTTGTGGGAAGGGTGGTATTGCTGAATCAAACGTAGAATGACCGCCACGATGTCCTCCTTGGTAAGACGAACTGTTATCTGAATTTCCAGCCGTTTGGGCTCTCTTGCCTCGCGTGATTATCTGGCGGCTTCTGCTTCGCCGTTTGCATCCTCGGGAATTTCGAACGAAACCAGCTCCGCCTTGAAACCGCGGGTCCTGATTGCTCCGTAGCCGATTCCGAGCGCCATCCAAATCACGCCGGCGATTTTGGCGGGACGGCTAAGGTTCAGCCAAAGCAGCAAGCAAACCGTGAATCCGAGTAAGGGCACCAGGAAGTTGCTCAAGTCTCTTTTTCGTTCGCGGAGAAAGTACCTTGTAAAAGACGCCGCATTGACTCCCATGAACGCCAGCAGGGCGCCGAAATTCAATAGCTCGGCAGCGCGCTCAAATGTCAGGAAGGTTGTGCCGATCAGAGCAAACACGCCTACGAACAGAACGTTATTCCGAGGAATACGCCGTTTGGGTTCTATGGCGCCAAAGAATGATTTCGGAATTGCATTACCTCGGCCCATTCCGTACAGCAGACGCGCGGCCCCGAGTTGCGATCCCATTCCTGACCCGACGGTGGCCACCAGGAGCGTGACGTTGATTAGGCTGAATAGCCAGTGGCCCGCTGCACGCCCGGCAACCGCAACATACGCGGTATCCACATCGGGGAACGGTACAGAACTAGGCCAAACCAGTTGCGCAGCATAAACCTCAACCGAGGCAAGGACGCCGGTTATCAGACAGACGAGGACGGTCGCCAGAAGAATGTTTCGTTTGGGATTCTCTGCTTCTTCCGAAAGCGTGGAGATTCCGTCAAATCCGATGTAGGTCAGCACCGCCAATGAGGTGCCACCCAGTACGGCCGTTGAGGAAAAAGTCTGAGGGTCGTAAAAAGGCCGCGTGAAGAAAGCTATGCCATCGTGCGGCATCCTCAATACGTAGCGGGCAGCGGCAGCCAGAAAAATTACAATCACGATTCCCATGGCAGCCGCAAACGTGTCGTTAATGCGCGCCGAGGTTCGGATTCCAAACAGATTGAGTCCGGTAAACAACGCAATAAACAGAACCACAAGTACGGGATAGGAAAGCTCCGGGAAAAAATTGAGCGCAAACTTGCTGCATAAGATCGTGCATACGATGGGATTGAGCATGTAGTCCATCGCCATGCCCCAGCCGGTAACGTATCCGAGCGCGGGATGAATTTCGGAGCCGACGTAGGTAAAAGCGGAACCGGCGCTGGGGTAGGCACGCGCCATTCGTCCGTAGCTGATGGCGGTGAACAGCATGGCCACCATCGCGATGAGGACCGTGGTTACAGCGTGACCATGCGCGCGCTGGCTCATAATGCCGTAAACCGGCATGGGAGCAGTGGGCTGAATCACGATCATCCCGTAAAGGATCAGGTCCCAAAGCCCAAGGGTCCGGCGGAGGCGAGGTCCATCTGCAGCGGACACGGTTTGATCTGCCATGCTGCTCCGATGTTCCAAGATTGGGGACAAGCTTCAAACTCGTCCCCCTGCGCTGGGGAAGCGCTGTTAGAAGTAGAACTTCATGGCAAACTGGATGAAACGTGCCCAGCAGTCACACGTTGGTGTAACGTTTTACCTGACCGCAACTTGATACATCTCGATTGCCTTCGATGTCAAGAGAAAAAGTATATTTCCGGACATCTCTCATCGCTGCAGGCAACCCCCACAGTGTCGTAGATTTTGTGCCGATTTCTTCGGCCACAGGTCACTCATCACGGCAGTTGGGAGATGCGCGAACCTGCGTCTAGGTGGAGATGGTGTCGATCAGAAGTTCCCGCACCTGATTAGAAAAGGATTTTCCAAGATCGCGCGCAAAGGCATCCAGAGTTTCAACGCACGCTGACGGATTGATTGTGTGCGGCGACAGGCACTTGTAGCTGGCTAGCAAGACTCCCAACTCCAGGGCTGTCTCAACTGACTTCGAGGCTACGCTCTCTTTTGGGAAGTCTCCCCTCAGGAAAGGGATACCTGAAGCGACTGCGGCAATAATCCCTCCGAGCAGCGAGTCCCCCGCCCCAGCGGTTGAAGCACCCTCTACCTTCGGCGCCGGACAGTAGTTGTATATTCGGCCGTCACGCCGTACGCGCCCCTCTTCCCGGCGCTCACTACCAATCGCAGATTCGGACAGGAGCTGTGCACAAAATCTTGGCATTTTGCGTGTCCATGTGGAATACCGACAAGTTCCGCAGGGACACGCTCCGTGCGTTCACTAGTTTTGTATAGGAAGCGTACCAGCAACTTGGCCCACAAGGAATAATGGCGCGGGTGGGCAAGCCCCGCTGATTATTGGCTTCAACCAGGCTCACCAGTTCCTCTGCCATCAGTTGACCCATTTCAACGGAGTCCCGGACGACGCGGAATCGCGTCCGCAAGTCTGGATGGCTAGGCAAGTCCCCGGCAGGGACTTTGCACCAGCGATAAAGATCAGTTTTCAATACGTTGGCCATGAGATCTCCCGCCCGCGTTTCGGTGAAACGATTCGCCTAAATCCTATGCTGTGTGTCAATCGTTCCCACGCCGGTCCCTAGGAATGCATCGCCGGACAGGTCGACTCACGCACGATCAGCTTCGGCGACACCTTGCGGTATTTCGCCTGAGCGGGACGTTTTTCCACCGAAGCCCTGATCAGTTCTTCGACGATTTCCGCGCCCAGCGAACCCTGCATCTCCAACTGTTGCTGCACGGTAGTGAGCGGCGGATTGTAGAACTCCGAGCCGGGGATATCGTCGAAGCCGACGACGGAGCAGTCCTTCGGAACCCGGCGTCCGGCCTTGGTAAGGGCGCGAACCCCGGCAAACGCGGTGAGATCGTCGAATGCAACCAGCGCGGTGAAATCCGGGCGCCGCCGCAACAACTCCTCGGTCAACTCGCAGCCCTCGGCATAACTCGAATTCCTGCCTTTGATTTCTAGAACCAGATTCGGATCGATCTTCAATCCGACGTCGTGCGCAAAGCTCTGGATCCCCCGCCAGCGCTGCCGGCTGTCTACCAGGATCTTCGGGCCTTTAATAAATGCGATTCTGCTGTGGCCCAATTCGTAGAGGTGCTGAATCGCCTGCCGGGTACCAGCCTCATTGTCAACCACGATGGAACTGATCGAGCCGCGCTGTAACTCTCGGCCGATCACAACGGCCGGAATGTCGCGCTCTGCGAGCTCGGCCAGCAATCCAGTATCGAGGTAGACAGGGTTGGCGACGGCGATGAAACCCTCCACCCGGCGATCCAGCAGCATGTCCACACAGCGCTGGAATTGCGACCTGTCGTTCTGCAGATCGGTGGCGATGGGAAAATAGCCAGACGGCCGGAGATGATTCTCAATTCCGCGAAGGATCTGCGTGCAATAAGGATCGGTGATGTCGAACACGACGACGCCGATCGTATGGCTGCGCTGACTCCGGAGGGATCGCGCAAATAGATTGGGCCTGTACCCGAGGCGACGAGCTACCTTCCTGATGTGCGTGCGGGTGCTAGGAGAAATGCGGCCGGATCTGGGCCCCTCGTTCAGCACCATCGATACCGTCGTGACCGAAAAGCCACTTTCTCCCGCGACGTCGCGAATGGTTACCATTGTTCCTCCTCGGTAGAGCGATCGTATCCCGCCGGACACGAACCCCTCCGAGCTCACGAGAAAATCCGCATGACTCTAACACATCCCATCGCCATGTGCCGCAACCAGTTGACAGCAGAGCGCTGGAAGGCTAGATTTACCAGCATTGTAACGTTTCACCGGAGAAAAAGCTTGGCGGATTTTGGAAAGCAGATTCGGTTGCGGCGAATTCTCCGCCACGACCGTGGCACGCTGGTCGTGGCCTTTGACCATGCTCTGGTCCTGGGTCCGATCCCGGGAACGATCGATCCCGCCCGGCAAATCCGGCGCTTCGTGGAAGCAAAGGCCGATGCCATCTTGCTCAATTTGACCAGCATTCGTTATTTCGCGGAATCGGTTTCGTCCGACCACATGCCCGGGCTGATCGCGCGGCTTGACTGGACGACCGCCTTCAACGAGTCGGCGAAAGTCGGCGCTAATGGTTTTCAAACCTGCCTGGTGGCTCATCCCGAAGACGCACTTCGATCGGGTGCCGATGCGGTCATCACGTTCCTTTTTGTGGGCGGCGGCGGCGACCCCGACTTCGAGAAAAAGGAAGTCGAACGAGTTGGCAGTCTTGCCCGCGAGTGCGAACGGGCAGGAATCCCCTTGATTGTGGAATCCCTGGCCCGCGGAAACCAGGTCGAGAACCCGCGTGATCCCAGGTGGCTCATGCTGCACACGCGCATGGCGGCGGAGTTGGGAGCCGACATCATCAAAACCGAGAACGCAGGGGACGTGCCGACAATGCGCGAGGTGATCCGCGCCTGCCCGGTTCCGATACTCGTGCTCGGAGGTAGCCGTACCAGTACGGACGAGGAAGTTCTGAATGTTGTTCGCTCGATTGTGCAATCGGGCGCGGCCGGAGTTTTTTTTGGCCGAAATATTTTTCAGGCTGACAACATGCCCGAGCTCTTGCAGCGTGTGCGCTCCATACTCGGGGACCAAACTCCGCCACAAGGAAAGTGACCTGTGAGTCTGCTGGCTGTAGACATGGGCACGAGCAGTTGCAAGGCGGTCGCATTCTCTGAGGACGGTCTTACTCTCGCCCAGAAAACGTATAGCTACTCCCCGGAGTCACCACATCCTTCCTGGATCGAGATGTCGCCGGAGAAGTTCTGGCGGGCTCTTCTGGCCGTAACCCGCTCGATAGCCGCCGACGTCACCTCAGACCCTGTCGAAGTTCTTGCCATCAGCTCGCATGGCGAAACGTTTGTTCCAGTCGATTCCCACCAGTGCGCCATCGGTCCGGCCATTCTCAACGCGGACAACCGAGCTGTCGCAGAGGCGAACCGGCTCGCGGAGGCAATCGGGCGCGTGCGTCTCTTCGAGATCACGGGGCTGGCAGTGCACTCGATGTATCCGCTCGCAAAGATGCTGTGGCTGAGGGTGCATCAACCTGATGTGTTCTCCTCGACCGCTTGTTTCCTGACACTCCCCGGTTACCTCCTCACGCGGCTGGGGCTGCCCCCGTACGTGGACTACTCGCTGGCTTCCCGTTTCCTCGCGTTTGATATTCGGAAGCGAACTTGGTCCGCAGAGATTCTTTCCGCCTGCGAGTTATGCCCCGAACAGTTTCCCACCCCGGTTCCGGCGGGCACGATCGCGGGAAAGTTGGCGGCGGACATCGCGGGCGATCTCGGCCTTAGAGCCGGGACTCCTGTCGTGGTAGGCGGTCACGATCAGCCCTGCGCAGCGCTGGGCAGTGGAGTGCTGGATCCGGGGCGAGTTTCAGCGTCGTTCGGAACGTATGAGTGTCTGGTCGCAGCCTCGGAAGCCCCTGCCCTGACTGAGAAAGCGCTCACTGCAAATCTGAATTCATACTGCCATGTCGTCCCAGATCGTTATGTCACCCTGGCCTATTTCCCGTCGGGAATCATGATCGAGTGGTTTCTACGCCTGATTCATTCCGCTGGAGAATTGCTCGAATCCTCGGTCGGTGAACTCTGCTCTGCATTGGAGGCACACGCACCTCAAGGGCCCACCGGGCTATGCATTACTCCCCACCTTTTGGGCACGAGTAATCCCGATTTCGACCCAAACGCAACGGGAGTGATTGCGGGGATCCGTCCGACCACGAGTCGCTCGGATCTGTACAAGGGCATCCTCGAAGGCATTGCCTGCGAATTCGCAAATATGGCCGAACTGCTGCAACAAGCGGCGGGGGCGTACAGCGGTATCTACATCAGCGGTGGCGGAGGGCGCTCGCGTCTGGGTTTGAAGCTGCGCGCTGCGCTGGCCGGCCGCGAACTTCATTTGATGCGCTGTCCTGAAGCGGTTTGCCTGGGCACTGCGATTCTGGCAGGAATTGCTGTCGGCAAATACAGCAGCTTCGCCCAAGCGGTCGAGCGGGTGGTCCGAGTTTCCGAAACCATTGGGTCTGATGCCGCTACCGCTCAGAGCTACGAAGCTCAAACGCTGCAATATCGAGTCCTTTATTCGAGTTTGGCACCCGTGAGGCACGCACAACCTGCATACAACTATAGGAGGAGAAAATGATCGAGCCGAAGGTCGGGTTCATTGTTTACGGCGTTCACAAGGACGGACTGGCGGATCCCATGGGCCAACCTTTCATCGATGGGGCCGTCGTCGAGCGGTCAAAAGATGCACTGCTAAAGGCTGGGCTCAAACTCGTTACGCACGACACCGTTATTGCCAGTAAGGAAGAGGCGATAGCCGCCCTCCGCCAGATGAAGAACGAAGAAGAAGTTGACGCAGTGATTCTGTTTTCGGGCACATGGGTGTGGGCGGCGCATCTAGTTGGCGCTATCCGCGACTTCGCCAGCACGGGGAAAGGAGTTTTACTTTGGACTCATCCAGGCTCGCAGGGCTGGCGCCCCGTCGGTGGACTGGTCATGCACGGAGGTCTATTGGAGATTGGTGTCGTTCACAAGTTTGTGTACGGAGCCGCAGACGACCCGGAAGCAGTCAAGAAGATTGTGAGTTATGCCCGGGCGGCGCACTTAAAGAACTGGCTGAACCTCTCCACCATTGGCGCCATCGGCGGCAGAGGAATGGGGCAGACCTGTGGAGCGGCCGACCCGTCGCAGTGGATGCGGATGTTTGGCATCGACATCGATTCTCGCGACGCAACCGAGGTGATCCGGGCCGCTGAATCGATCTCGCAAGCCGAGATCAGCGCGATCGCTCCGCGTTTGCAGAAATTGTTCGGCAGGGCCCCCGACTTAACTGTGGTCAACGAACGCTCGATTCGCCTCTATCTGGGGCTGAAAAAAGTCGTGGAAAGCGAGAAGTTTGATTTCTACACGATTCAGTCGTTTCCCGGACTCGGCGATCACTACTCGGCTACCTGCTTCGCGCAAAGCATGATGCTCGAGGATGGACACGGCACCTCCACCCTCGGTGACTTTAATACCGCACTCACTGTCCTGCTGTTGACCAAGCTCAGCCGAGAGCGCGTGTACTACGGAGATCTGCAGCACATCGATACGAAGACGAAAGAGATCAAGATTATCGGGGACGGAGCATGTCCTCCCTCGCTGGCAGGGACCCTGGGGCCGGCCGGTTTTGCTGAACACGGCATTCCGACCGAAGGCGAGGCAGGCGGCCTCTCGGTTAAGCTGATCTGCAAAGTTGGAGAAGGAGTACTGGCGCGTTTGGGAAGAGTCAATGGCGAGTTCCGGATGGTCATCACTCGTGCAAGGGTCTTCGAACCTCCCGCTGAGGATGTCGCAAGCCGGCTGAATGAATGTGGCATTCCCTTTTGGCCCCATGGCTTCGTCACGGCTCATTGCGATATAGACAGACTTCTCCAGAATTGGACCAATGAGTACGCATGCCTGGGCTATGGAGCCGACATTTATCCGGCACTGATTGATTTCTGTGAGATGACCGGCATAAGGACCATACTGCCTTAAGGAAGGAGCTTCCGATGACGTTTTTGTCACGACTTGTCTCTTTGCTCATGTGCCCCATGGTTATCGCAGTTTCTTGTGCCGCTCAGACCGCAAGTGCCGCACCCGCTTCCATTGGAAAAGTCGGAGAAGAACAAGCTCTGAAAGCGTTCGCAGCCTTGCACCCTATCGATGCGCATGTGCACGTCTTCAAGACCGACCCTGCATTCCAAGAAATGCTAGAGCGGCTGAATGTGAAGCTGCTGAATATCCTGGTCATAGATGACACGCTCCCGTACCGCAAGCAACTGCAGCCGCAAATCGATGATGCGCTCGCTCTCATGCGGTCCAGCCATGGCCATATTGCTCTGTGTACGACGTTCGACCCGTACTTATTTGACAGTCCGTCATTCAGTGCCGATGCCATCAAGCAGATCGATCAAGACTTCGCCGCTGGCGCCGTAGCGGTAAAGATATGGAAGAACATCGGAATGGAAATCAAGGATCACAGCGGCAAGTTCATCATGGCAGACGATCCGAAGTTCGATCCCATTTACAGAGACATCGCGCAGCATGGCAAGACACTCCTGTCACATCAGGCGGAGCCCGATGTGGCCTGGGGACCGCCGGATCCAGCCGATCCCTCCTGGTCCTACTATCAGGAAAATCCGCAATGGTATGTCGGCAACAAGTCCGGGTTCCCGTCGAAGCAAGCGATTCTCGAGGCGCGGGATCATGTGCTCGCGAACAACCCCAACCTTCGGATGGTGGGAGTCCACCTCGGCAGCATGGAAAGAGATCTCGATAACATCGCCCGACACCTGGAGAAGTATCCGAAGTTCGCCATCGACACAGCGGCGAGAATGGATTACCTGATGATGATGTCTCCCGAAAAAGTGCGCGCGTTCCTAATCAAGTACCAGGACCGCGTTGTCTACGGGACCGATCTCGATCTGTTCGCGACTGCGGACGTCGCGGAAGCACTCAAAGAGTGGCGATCCACCTACGCGCGGGACTGGAAATTTCTTGCTACCGGCGAAACCTTTAGCGTTGAGGGCAAGCAGGTGCGTGGATTGAATCTGCCCCGGCCGGTACTCCAGAAAATATTTCGCAGCAATGCTCTCCACTGGATCCCTGGGCTGTGAATTCATGATGCCGCCATCATCTTTTGCGGGCTCGTTCGACAAAGCTGGAAAACAGTGGGCAGCGTACCCTGAGCAACGTGAGCAGGAGGCCTTGGAAGGCGTGAGCTGAGCCGGTTCGTTGATCAACGCTGAGCAGTTCTTCCTTATGCCGCGGGTGGAGCCTCCCTTCGCGACAGTTCTCTTTCTCGCAGCCAAGTGAAGATCACGGGAGTCACAATCAGCACATGCAGCAGAGAGCTGACCATGCCTCCGAGTACGGGCGTCGCGAGCGGCTTCATCACTTCGGCCCCGGTGCGCGTGGACCACATAATCGGTAACAGACCCGCAACAACTGTGGACACGGTCATGATTTTGGGACGCAGACGCAACAAGGCACCTTCCATTACCGCTTCGCGCAATCCCTGTACGGTAAGCACTCCCATAGCAACTCTTTTTCGTTCCACGGCCTCTTCCAGGTAGATCACCATCACCACGCCGGTCTGCACAGCAGTGCCGAAGAGGGCGATGAAGCCTACCCAAACGGCAACGGAGAAGTTGTACCCCAGCAGCTTCAGGAGAAATACTCCGCCGCTCAACGCAAAGGGTACGGCGAGGATCACGTGCGAGGCTTCTTTGAAGGAGTTGTAAGTCTTGTAGAGCAGAAGGAAGATGATCAGGAACACGACCGGGATGACGAGTTCGAGTCGCTTTTTCGCACTGATCTGGTTTTCGTACTGCCCGCTCCATTCGACGTAATAACCGGGCGGCATTTTCACCTCGCGGGCGACCGCGCGCTGCGCCTCGTCCACGAACCGGCCAACGTCGCGCCCGCGCACGTTCATCAACACGCTACCTCGCAGCAGTCCGTTTTCGCTGCTGATCATGGAGGGTCCCATCACTACGCCAAGGTCGGCCACTTGTCCAAGAGGAATCTGCGCGCCGTTGCTGGCCGTGACCAGCACGTTATTGCGCAGCTCTTCAGGATCTTGACGAAAGTCGGGGGCATAGCGCACCCGCACGGGCAGACGTTGACGGCCGTCAATCGCGGTGGTGAGGTTCTTGCCCCCAATCGCGGTCTCAATCACATCCTGCACGTCGCCAACGTTGATTCCGTATCGGGCGGCAGCTTCGCGATTTACTTTTATTTCGAGGTACGGTGCGCCGGTGATGCGTTCGGCATAGAGGTCAGCGACACCAGGGACCGGGCGCAGGGCCCGTTCGATTTCAGTCTCCTTCTGCTCGATGGTCGCGAGGTCGTTTCCGAAGACCTTCACTCCCACCTGGGTGCGGATGCCAGTCGAAAGCATGTCGATACGGTTGCGGATCGGCTGTGTCCAGATGTTGGTGACGCCGGCGAGTCGCAGCTTCTCGTCGAGCCTTTGCAGGATCGTTTCTTTGGTCGTGCCAGCGGGCCATTCATTCTTAGGTTTGAAGTTGATGACGGTCTCAGTCATGTTCACTGGCGCTGGGTCGATGGCGCTTTCTGCACGGCCGATCTTGCCCACAACGCTCTCGACGAGTGGGTCTTGGGCAATGATTTTGTCCTGCCAGCGAAGAATCTCGGTGGCCTTGGTGAGCGAAATGCTGGGGTCGGTGATGGGCATGAACAGGGCGGTCTCCTCATCGAGTGGCGGCATGAACTCGGAGCCGATCGTGGTTGCCAGCCACAGCGCCGAGGCAAAGATTACAACTGCCGCACTCAGCGTCATGATCCTGTGCTTCAAGGCCCAGCCGAGTACCGGTTGGTAAATCATTCTCAGAGCGTGCATCACTGGATTTGCATCTTCGCGGTGCAGTCTCCCACGGATCAGGAAGGTGCAAAGCACCGGCACCAAAGTGACCGCGATGAACGTTGAGCACACCATGGCGAAGGTCTTGGTGAAGGCCAGCGGGTGAAACATCTTGCCTTCCATGCCGGTGAGTGCAAACACCGGGACGAAAGCCAGAATGATGATGGTCATCGCGAAGAAGATCGGCCGGCCTACGAGCTTGGCAGCTTCCAGCGTGATCTGGCCAATCGCCGACTGGTACTCGCCATGTTCTTCGTAGTACTGCTCTGCGTGCCGTAGCACGTTTTCGGTCATCACAATCCCGGCATCGACCAGTACCCCAATCGCGATTGCGATCCCACCGAGTGACATGATGTTGGACGAGATGTCAGCGTAGTGCATGAACAGGAACGATCCCGCGACCGCCAGCGGCAATGGCAGCGTGACAATGAGGATGCTGCGGAAGTGCCACAGGAATATCACGTGCGCGAGCGTGACCAGAAGAATCTCTTCGAGGAGCGCCGACTTCAACGTATTCACCGCGTGAAGGATCAAAGTGCTGCGGTCGTAGAAGGGAACGATGTGGACGCCTTTGGGTAGACCTGGTTCTAGTGCTGCGAGTTTCGCTTTGACGCCGCCGATGACCTCCTGGGCGTTGGCTCCGTTGCGGATGACCACGACGCCGCCCACGACATCCTTGCCGTCCTTGTCGAGAACGCCGCGACGGAATTCCGGCCCCAAATGAACATTCGCGACATTGCGGATGTAGACAGGGGTGCCTGCCGTGGCGGTCAGGACGATATTCTCAAGGTCCTCCGTCGAGCGAATCAAGCCAATGCCCCGGACTGCCATCTCCTGGTCGCTTGCCTCAATGACCTTCGCGCCGACATTGGTATTACTGCGCTGAACGCCCTCGATGACCATGCGCAAGGGGATGTTGTAGGCGCGCAGTTTGATGGGATCAACGTCGATCTGATATTGCCGTACCCAGCCGCCGATGCTCGCCACTTCCGCCACACCGGAAACAGAATTCAGCTGGTACTTGATGAACCAGTCCTGCAGGGAGTGCAGCGTCCCGCCGTCGTAAGGTCCCTCGACCGTGTACCAGAAGACCTGGCCGACACCGGTCGCATCCGGCCCCAAAACAGGTACGACCCCCTCTGGCAGGAAACCCGATGCCAAGTTCAGCCGTTCCAAGACCCGCGTGCGGGCAAAATAGGGATCAATGTTGTCTTGGAAGATGATGTTGATCATCGAGAAGCCCAACGCCGAGGAGGAACGCACGTCCCTTACTCCCGCCAAACCTTGCAAGTTAACGGTGAGGGGATACGTGATCTGGTCTTCGACTTCCTGCGGGCTACGTCCCGCCCAATCGGTGTATACAATCACCTGGTTCTCACTGAGATCAGGAATGGCATCGATGGGCGTTCTCAGCAGTGCCCAGTAACCCCAGACAGCCAGCAGCCCGTAAACCAGCAGGATGAGGAAGCGGTTCTTCAGCGAAAATTCAATGAGCCGGTTAATCATGGTTTCTCCCCTTCACTGCGCATTCAGCCGGGCGTGATATCTACCCAGGAGTTGCCCGTTGCGGCTGGCATTCACTTCGACATTCCAGGAACCTGATGTCGGGACCTTGATCGTGCCCACGTAATCAGAACCCTTCCATGTGAGGTCGCTCGCGGCACGCTTCTCGCCCATGCCCATCGCTGGCATCGCCGGCATGATGAGCGTGACCTTTACCTGCACATCAGTCATCGGCTTCCCTGAAGCGTCGAGCACGGTTACGTGCAGCGTCGCATCGGAGTTGCCGCGAGGTGTTTCCGGATCAGAACGGAAGGTGAACTTAATCTGAGGAATGGCGGGCGCTTGTGCCTGACCTTGGTCGGCCTGACCATGATCGAATTCCTTCGATCCGCCAAACATCCCGGTCATACCACCTGTGATTCGAGTCTGGGAATCGATCAGGAAACTGCCTTGGCTGACGATGCGTTCGCCTTCTTTAAGGCCGGCAAGCACTGGGTAATAGTCCGTGCCTGCTGGACCGAGCTGCACTTGCCGTCCTTCGAATTCCCCATTGCCCTTGGCCACGTAGACGAACTTGCGCAAGCCGGTATCGAGAACGGCAGAGCGCGGTATGGCTAGAACGTCGTGGCCTGCGGCTGCGGCAAATCTAACTTGCACGAACATGCCGGGGCGCAGTCGCATGCAGGGGTTCGGAACCTCGACGCGAGCTGAGGCAGTGCGGGTCTGAGGGTTAATGGAAGTATCAAGAAATCCGACTCGCCCGTGCAGCGTGGTGCCGGGTAATGAGTCGGAAGTGATCTCAACGGGCTGGCCGGTGTGCACGGAAGGCAGGTCGGGCTGGTACACGTCTGCCTTCACCCAAATCGTGCTCAGGTCGGTGACGGTGAAGAGGACTTCTCCGGCGTTTACATATTGCCCTTGCGTAACTTTGCGCTCCGTCACAATGCCGCTGACGGTCGAGTAAATGGGAAGTTCGATCTGAGGCTTCGCCGATGATGCGATCTCATCAAGCTGCTGTGTCGTGAGTCCCCAAAGTTCCAGCCGGCGGCGGCTGGCGTTTACGAGGTCTTCGGCGCCCGACACTGCTAAGGGCTCGGCACCCGTGCCGAGCCGCTTTCGGTTTTCGAGAGCCAGCCTGTATTCCTCGGCAGTCGAAAAGACTTCTGGGCTGTAAAGGGACGCGATAGTCTGACCACGGCGCACTTGCTGGCCCGTGAAATCCAGGTAGAGCTTGTCGATGCGGCCACCGATGCGCGCACTGATCGAAGCCAGTTGCGTTTCCGGCTCGTCCACTTTGGCGACGGCCATCAGAGCGCGTTGCAGGTTACGTCGCCTGACTTCAACCGTTTCGACACCAATGTCTGTCTGCTCTTTCTGGTTGAGCTGAATGCTGGAGACAGAGGCGTCCGCTTGCACTTGTTCTGTGCGCTGAGAGGTGGCTTGTTCGGGGGCGGCGTCGTACTTGAGAATCGGCGCTTCCTGAGACTGGGCAGCGCTACGGTCGGGATGCCAAAGGCGCATTGCCGCGTAGGCGACCAAGGCCAACATCAGGCCGAGAGTAAGTCCTGTTACAAGGAATTTCTTTTCATGCTGCGTCATTAGCGCACCTCCGAAGTGATCTGAAGCAGGGAAGCCTGAGGGACGGTTGTTTTCGATTCCTGCCCGTCCCGCGTCAAGGGAGTTCCCACCGCGCGTTCGAGATCCGCAATCCGCGATTCCAGTTCAGACGCGGCGCGGTAGTAATCGAGTTCAACTTCGAGAGTCGTGTTCTGACTGTCGAGCAGATTGAGGAAGTCAGTGCGGTCGGCCTGATATGCAGCGACGGTTGACTTCAGTGTCGCCTGCGCTTGAGGACGAAGCGTCTGGCTGTAAAGATCAACGAGGCGCTTGGCAGATTGCGCGCGAATCAGAGCTTCCTGAATTTCCTCGAACACGAGCGCACGCTGGTTGTCGTACTCAGCTTTGTCAGCCGAGAGATCCGCCTGTGCCTCCGCGATCTCTGCGTCGTGACGCCCGCGGTTCAGCCAGGGTAGTGTGACTGCGAGCTCCGCCATGTACGTGTTGCGATAGCGGGCTCCATCCGGCATGAGCATGTAACCAGCGCTGAGGTTGTAGTCCGGTGTGTAGCCCTTTTCAGCGAGCTTGGTACGAGCCTCGCCCTGATGCACACCGGAAGACGCCATCGCCAGTTCGGCTCGATTCTCCAAGGCGTTTCTTTCCAGATCCAGGAGTGCAGGAAGCTTTTGCGGCGGAGAATAATCGCCTTGGACTTCGAGTGGCGATCCGGGGTCCCGTCCCAGCAGCGTGTTCAGTTGGGCTCGCGCAAGACCGCCATCCTGTTCGAGCATCACGAGGTGCTCGACCAGCTTGGTGAGAGCGATCTGTGCTTTCAGGACGTCCTGCTGCGGAACGCGTCCGACAACATACTTGATCCGTGCCGACTCTGAGGACTGGCGAGCCAGCGCCGCCTGCTCGTCATGCAGCAGAAGTTCGTCCTGATTGCGGAGGAGGTCGTAGAACGTCTTCCGGACTTGAGCCGTGACGTCGCGTTTTTTGGCCTCCAGTTCCGCTTTGACCTGCTCCACTCCCTCCGAAGCAAGTTGTGTGCGCAGTGCCCGCTTGCCCGGACCGGGGAGCGACTGATTGAACATGAACATATGCTGTGTCTGGTTCAGGTCCCAGGGCTTGGCGAGTGGTGTGCCCCAGCCGCGATACATGAACTCGGGGTCGCTCAACGACCCGGCACTCCGCACTCGTGTCTCCGCAATTGCGACACGACGCATAGCCACCCGGATTTCGGAATTGTTGGCCAATGCGGCTGTTTCAAGTTCAGCAAGGCTCAGCGGCGGCGTGGACGGCCGAGAGTGCTGATGCTCCTGTGCCAGAAGGCCAGTAACGCCAGACAAGGGATCGGCATCAGCGCCCGGCCCGCTGGCAAAGCCAGGCACACCGCTGCAAGCGATTAGCAGACAAGTACATACACGTAGAGCTTTCATTGCTCCTCCGTAAACAATTCATAAGTAGAGGGATAGGAGGCGTGTCTGCGTCGTGCGCACCAACGGCGCAGCAAGGCAGAGTACAGCCTCGTTTGGGCAATGAAAGTTGTCTAGATTCTCAGAACGGAATTACAGCCAGGAGACGGTTCGGGAGGTGGGGCATGAAGAAACGAAAGATGGGATCGCACTGTTACCACGGGCAACGCGCCTAACGATACGACTGGTGGTATCACAGCAATTGTGAGGGGACGAACCGGACCGGCAGCCTGCGCCTGGGGAAGAACAGTGTTCGTCGGTCCCTGGGCCTTGCAGCAAGAGTGACTGGCCGGCATCACGGAGCTTCCGCACTGCTCCGCCATGTGGTGGCAGCACTCCCGTTCCGCGGGGGTCATTGTCGCACCTGGAAGGACGCACGCCATCGCTGGCGTGATTGCCCATAAAAGGGCGATCGTCAGCAGCGCGAAGGCTCGGACTCTAGTCACTCTCATCAGTGTACGTTTTCTGAGTACTACGAACAAGATACTTCCAACGACCAATGTTAGACCGCCCTAGGGACGACCGCAGTGACGGCGATCACAGTCCCTAAAGTCGTGACGGGGACGACAGCGCCCTGAGCATCCCAGATTACTTCAAGCTTTTGGTTTTGGCTTTCGGCTTATGTAAGCGCTCTTCATGATTGCCGGATCGGTTCAAATGCTCAGGAATTCCGGTGATAAGGCCTTGATAATCCGTGAGGCGTTCGCCGATGATGACCACACCCTTGGAGGTGATTTCATATTCGCGGATATCCTTGCTATGGTTGCCACCGCGCATCTTGATAACGACCATGATCTTGCGAAGCTGGCCGTCGATGCATACGTACCGAAGCCGGATAATGTCATCGGTGAGAAAGGAAATCGAGTAGGTACTGAACGGGAATTCTGTGAAAGACTCGTTCACCTCAACCGTGCTTAGAATCGTCACTCCGACTCCGGTCAAAGCGGTGATCATCCGGTAGAGCGATTCGCGAAAGTCCGCGCGGAAGCCGGGTGCCAGCGCCATCTCAAAGCCCGCCAGCGAATCAATCACCAGGCGTTTGGCGCCAATCTTCTGGACCGCCTCGAGAATCTCGTGCATGGTTTCATCCACCGAGAGGTCCAGCGGACGGAGGTAGAGAATTTCGAGTTTCTTTTCGTGTCGCGGCGTTTTCAAATCCAGACCAAAACTACTGGCCCGCTCCGCATACTCTTGCGGTCGTTCTTCAAAGACCACGACAATTCCCGGATCCCCCTGGCGTATGCCCTCAGCAATGAATTGGGTTGCCAAAACCGATTTTCCCGTCCCCGAAGCCCCTGCCACCAGGACACTATCGCCTTCAGGAATGCCCCCGCCGAGCATCTTGTCCAATTCCGGAATACCGATGGAAAGGCGCCGTGTACTGGGTATCTTCCTTGCTAGTCCGGCCAGCCCAAGAGTACGCGAAAAGGCTTGCAGCCCGGCATGGGTAATGCGGAAGGTGTGCAGTCCGGGCACGGACGCCTGCCCGCGCAGTTTCACGATCTGTAGCTTCCGCACAATGGAACTTCGCTCCGCAGCCTGGTAAAGCCAAAAGAGGCCATCGGAGACCGTGAAAACGGGATTGTCACGGATCTCACCCTCGACATATTCCCCGACCAGAAAAGTCGTGGCTTGCCAACTGGTCAGGAGCAGGGCTAACCGCTGAATGAAAGATTGCAGCTCCACTTCGGTTGTACCGCCTTGCGCCTTCCGCACCACGGTGCGAAAGGAGTCCACTACCACGACGCCGGGGCTTGCCTTCTCAACCTCTTTCGTAATCTCCTCTAAGACCGCGTCCAGATCCTTCTCCAACACAACCTGGCTCAAGTTGATAAAGCGGACAGCACTGTTTAGCTTGGCCTGGTCGAAGAACGTGTACTGTTGCTGGTATCGCAGCATTTTGATGGCGGGTTCGCCGAGGATAGTGAAATACAGCGCGGGGCGCTCTGGCGTCGCGTTGGCGAACACGATTTGGTGGGCCAGTGTGGTCTTGCCACTTCCCGGGGCGCCCGCGATGATATTAAAAGAAAATTCCGGGAGACCGCCGCCCAGGATTTCATCAAGGCCCGGGACCCCGGTCGACAATTTGTTTATTTTCACCTTATCTGCTGTGCTCAAGCTTTCCCCTCTCCTTCTCGGAAACGCGGCCGTCGAAGGCGGCCTCCGGCCACACATCCTGAACCAGCCGCAACGTTAAACCCTCGCCAATGAAAGTGAGGAGCAGCCCGATTAACTGGGCAATGAGAATGGCTCCTCCGTCCCTGGCCTGTTCCTTGTCAGTTTGCGACGCAAGCTCATCTAGACCTTTTAAGGAGCCATCCGCCGCGACCTGTACCGCGCTAAGACTGGGAGCTTCCGCCCTGGCCAGCGTCAGAGCACGAGAAAGGAGCGAGCGAAAACCGGCAACTCCCGCGAGTGTAATGAGGGGACGACGCAGCTTCGCACAGACACGAAGAGCCGCAGACTCCGTGGGCTCGGAGTTCTTGCCCGCAACGGCTTCGTAGGTAAGAAGGCGCTGGGCCAAATGTCGCGACTCTGGAAGACTCACCATTTCCTTTTCCGTGCAAGGCGCGAACGCTGTACTCAGTTCGGCTTGGGGCTTTTAATTGCCGCCACTACCGCCAATACGGTCGCCGTGTTTAGGACGTTTCCCGAGATAGTCATCAGCGCTTCTGTGACGGGCGGATATTGCTCCGCCAGTCTCTCGAGACGCGCACTGACGCCTTGGAGATCATCGACTTCGTTGACGATCGCTTCAAAGCCAACGGGTATACCGCTCTTCGAGAGGAACCTAAAGTCTGGGAGAATTTCGGATGTCACCAGCTGCAACGTCATGGCTTCGCCAACAACTCGGACAAGCAGCCCGAATAACTGGGTAATGAGAATTATTCCTGCCTCCCGAGCTTGGTCCGCGTCGACTCGCGGCCGAAGCTCGTCTAGACCCTGTAAGGAGCCATCCGCCGCGACCTGCACGGCGCTAAGACTGGGAGCTTCCGCCCTGGCCAGCGTCAGAGCACGAGAAAGCAGCGAGCGAAAACCGGCAACTCCCGCGAGTGTAATTAGGGGCTGGCGCAACCTCTCACAGACGCCAAAAGCCGCGAATTCCGTCGGCTCGGAGGTTTTGCCCGCAGCGTTCTCATAAGCAAGAAGGCGCTGGGCCAAATCTCGCGTCTGGGGGGAGCATCATTTCCTTTCCGTTGGCCGTGCAAAATGCGCGTGACACTTGGACGTGCAGGGTTCACCTATAATGTTACCCGCTTTGTGCCTGCTCGGATAGGGCACGTACCTGCTTCATCGGATCCTATTGGCGCGTGCCCCGGATCGCCGCATAGCCGGGCCCCCAATCAGGATGATATGGCCCGCCAGTCGTGGAGAACGACGTTGAGAAGTGAACTATGAACCTGTAACCCGCCTTCTACACCCCCGGCGTAGTTAATAAATCCCAATTTCCTGAACCGGTTCATGAAAAAACTCACCCGCGAACGAGTGGTGCCCACCATCTCTGCCAGCGTCTCCTGACTGATCTTCGGAACCACGGTTTCAGGAATCCCTTCCTTTAGGATTCCTCGCCGACGAGCGGCGCGTTTATACTACCTGCATCGGAAATTTCCGAATCCGGGCATTCTTTCTGATAATCGAACTGCTTAAATATGTGGCCTCACATCGACGTTTAGACGCAAGACTTGAACGGCGGCGCCCCAGATAAAAGTGACCGAGCATGACAGAGAAGGTAAATTCCGAGGCAATTCAAGACGTGCCGGAGGCAGGCGTGCTGAAAGCTGTCTCAAGACGCAGCTTCATCAAAGGCGTCATCAGCAGCGGCGTGGCTGTCTCCTCCGCTAGTTATCTTTTTCGCGCCTCCTCGATTCTGCAGGGCCCGCCGTTGCCTGCCGGCGTGGGCGAGCGCCTCATCACTCTCAACGTTAACGGTCAGCAACGGCGCGTCGATGTCATGAAGCAAGAGACGCTGGCTTGGACGCTGCGTTACAAGCTGGGACTGACCGGCACCAAGCTCGGCTGCGACCGTGCTGAATGCGGATCCTGCACCGTCCTTATCGACGACATTCCATATTATTCGTGTTCGGTGCTCACGCACACCGTGCGTGAACGGAAGGTTTTGACGATCGAAGGTTTGGCGGCGGACGATGGAACCTTGCATCCGGTGCAGCGGGGTGTCATCGACGAGCAGGGATTTCAGTGCGCGTTCTGCATGCCTGGCTTCATCATGACCGCGGTCGGATTCTTGAAAACGAATCCCAATCCCACCCGCCTGGAACTGGCGCACGGCGTCTCGGGAAATCTGTGCCGTTGCCAGGATTACGACAAGATTCTGACGGCGTTGATGCGTGGGGCCGAGAATATGCGGAGGTCTTCGCTTGGATAATAAGATCGTGGATAACGAAAAGCCTGTGGATCCCACCAAGACTGCTGAGCGCACCTACGGCGCCGGGTACAAATTAATTGGAAAGAATTACGAGACCCCTGACCTCTATGCAAAAGTCACGGGCAATGCAAAGTACGCTGAGGACTTTCGTGCGGAAGGGATGTTGTTCTGCAAACTGCTGCTCAGTCCCATGCCGCATGCGCGGGTAAAGCGCATCGATGCGAAAGCAGCGCTGGCAATGCCCGGCGTCAAAGCCATTCTCACAGCCAACGATCTACCCGCGCCAGCCGACACGCTCACCGATAATGGCACCGTGATCAAGGCCAGCAAATGGGGCGAACGCGGTCTCACCATGGAACCGGTTTATCAGGGCGAACCGGTGCTTGCGGTGGCCGCAGTTGACGAACTCACCGCTGCGGAAGCCATCGAGAAAATCCAAATCGATTTTGAACCGCTTCCCTTCGTGATCGATCCGCTCGAAACTTTGCGGCCGGGTGGTCCCAACCCGCGAACGGATGGCAACGTCTGGATCCGGCCGCCGGCCGCCGGTTCACAAGGTCCGGGCACGCCTGCAGTCACGGAACTCAAATGGACCAAGGCTGACTTCGAGGAGGAAAAGCACGGTCGTCTTCCGATGGGCAAGAGTCCCGACGAATGGACGTATGGCGACCTCGATTCAGGCTTCAAGAATGCGGCGCTCGTTCTTGACGAGACGTTCGTCACTCCCGACACCAGCCATCAGACGCTCGAAACCCGCAGCGCGCTGGCCTATTGGCAAAACGGCAAAGTTTACATTTACACGGGCACGCAAAGCACCGCGCAAACACTGCCGGCCATCGCGCGCTGGTTGAACATTAGTCCCGACAATGTCGTTTTCATCAGCGAATACACCGGAGGCGGATTCGGCAGCAAGATCACTGGCGGCGTGACCATGATCATCCCCGCGCTGCTGGCGAAGAAAACGAATGCTCCGGTGATGATGCGCATCAGCCGCGAGGAGGAGACCTTTATCGGACGCGCCCGTCCCAGCTTTCAAGGGCGGATGAAAGTCGGCTTCTCAAAAGAGGGACGGATCACGGCCCTCGATATGTTCGTTATTTGCGACAACGGTCCCTACGATGCAGTGGGTGATGCTCCTTCATCGGGACGCATCGTTTCCCTGTTATACCAGCCGCAAGCCATGCGCTGGCGCGGGTTGACGGTGTTGACCAACACGCCGCCGCGGAGTGCGCAGAGTTCCCCGGGCGGGCTACAGGGGATTGTCATTATCGAGCCCATCATCGCGAAAGCGGCGCGCAAGCTGGGAGTTGACCAGGTAGCCATCCGCCGCATCAACTGCCCCGAGGGCAAGGCGCCGTTGGGACCAGTAGTGCAGGGAAAACGCCAGTATGCCACCAGCGCATTCCTGAAAGAAGCACTTGACCGTGGCGCGGAGCAGTTCAAGTGGAACGAGCGGGTCGCACGCACTCCGAAGAGGAAAGGCACGAAAGTTCGCGGCGTTGGCGTTTCGCTGAGTTGTTACGTCGGAGGCACGATCGGATTCGACGGGCTTCTCGTCATCAAGCCGGATGGACGCATCACCTTCCAGTCTGGAATCGGCAACCTTGGAACCGAGTCGGTGATGGATGTACATCGTGCGGGGGCGGAGGTTCTCGGCGTGCCGTGGGAGAAGTGCAACGTAGTCTGGGGCAACACGTCGAGAGATCTTCCGTTCACCTGCGTCTCCGGCGGAAGTCAGACGACGCACGCCATGACGCGGGCAGCATACGCCACGGCGATGGCTGCTAAGCAGAAGCTTCAGGAAATCGCGGCGAAGAAACTTGGCGGCAAGCCGGAGCAGTACGTGGTAGCGAACGAACGCGTTTTCCGCAAAGGCGGTGGCGCCGGCATGACTTTGGCGCAGGCCGCAAAGTACGCGATTGAATTGGGTGGAATCTACGATGGCCACGAGGCGCCGGACGATGTCCACAAATTGACGAAGGCGTCGGTCGCGGCGTTGGCCGGACAAGGCTTGGTGGTGGCCGCCAAGGACAACTACCCACGCGATGGTTCGACGTATTCCTATGTTGCCAGTTTCGCCGAGGTTGAGGTCGATGTCGAAACCGGCAAGTACCACATCGTCGACTTCCTGGCCTCCGCCGACGTCGGCACAGTGATCCATCCTCGAGCGCTTGGTGGTCAGGTGCTCGGCCGTTCGACGCTCGGCATCGGCCATGCGATTGGCCAGAAATGGGTGTTCGATCCGCGCTACGGCGAGATGCTCTCCATGCGCTTCTACCAAAGTAAACCGCCGACGATTCTTGACGTACCCGTCGACATGCAATGGACTGCGCTGGATATTCCGGACCCGGAGACGCCGGTCGGCGCTCGCGGTGTCGGCGAGCCTCCGGTTGGAGGTGGGTGCGCTTCTATCTTGAACGCTCTGTCGGATGCATTGGGAGACGAGATTTTTCAGCGCGCTCCGGTGAACGCAGACACGATTCTGACGTCGCTCGAAGCGGGCCGGCCGATGCAGCATCCGCTCATGGCCCACATTTAATGGACGATATTTGATCGGGATTTGAAGGAGAGTTATGGCTGTCATACGAGACGTAATGGCCGCTTTCGAATTGTTTCAGCCGGCTTCCGTCGCCGACGCGCAGAAACTTCTCGAACAGCACGGACCCGACGCCTGGGTGCTGGCCGGAGGACTCGACAGTTTCGACTGGCTGAAGGATCGAATCAAGAAGCCGAAGGCTGTCGTCGATCTCAGCGGAATCGAGGAACTGCGAGGAGTTCGCGCTGCTGGCAATAACGGCAGCGACGGCATCGAAATCGGCGCCATGACGACGCTCACTGAAGTCGTGAATCATCCCATCATTAAGCAGAAGTATGAGCTGCTGGCGCAGGCTGCGGAATTAGTGGCGTCACCGCAGATCCGCAACCAGGGAACCATCGGCGGGAATGTTTCGCAGGATACGCGCTGCTGGTATTACCGAGGCGGCTGGCCCTGTTACCGCGCCGGCGGCAACATTTGCTATGCCGATACGCCGGAGGGCCGCAACCGCGAGCACGCGATTTTGCACGCCGACCGCTGCGTAGCGGTTAATCCATCCGATTCAGCCCCGGCCCTGATTGCCCTCGACGCCAAGTTTGTCATCCGCACGCGAAAAGGTGAGCGCGTCGTGGACGCGGAAGATTACTTCATCGGTCCTGACATCGACATTACGCGGCTGCACATCTTGCAGCCCGGCGACTTGCTTACAGCCATTCGAATTCCTTCGACGTGGGCGGGTGCGCAATTTTATTTTGAGAAAATTCGAGACCGCAACGTTTGGGACTTCCCGCTCATGAATGTTGCCTCAGCCATGGTGACGTCAGGCGATCGGATAGAACGCATCCGAATTTGCGTGAACGCTGCCGCCGCACGTCCGCTGCGATTAAGAGCGGTCGAAGATGCAGTGCGAGGCAAGCCGCGCAACGCCGCAACAGGAGAGATGGCGGGAAGAGTGGCTGTGCAAGGCGCGATCCCATTACAGTTCAATGCCTACAAGATCCCGTTGATGAGAAATCTCGTGAAGCGCGCCATCGTTGGACAGGGGGCGGGAGTGGAGGAAGCAACATGGGCCTCTTAGAGTGGGCGACCAGTCCGTGGGGTAAGCTTGTCCCGATTCATATTGCCTGGTTCTTGATCTGGGTCGCGGTGATCCTGGGGTTCCTCTTCTTTGTTGTTCATGCCGTCTATCTGCGATATTTCGCCAAACCAAGAGAATTTTCGGGCAGTATTTCGCCGGCCGTCGCGGCGCGCATCCCTGAGCATGTGCCCAGACACTCGCTAACCGCGCGGATGTTTCACTGGATCATGGCAGCTTCCATGTTCACGCTGCTGTTTACCGCCTTTCTGCCGAGGGTTGGAGTCCAGTTTCCATGGGTGACCTATCATTGGATCGCTGGCGTCGTGTTGACCGCTTCCATTCTCTTTCACATCATCCACGCATCCTTCTTTATGGACTTCTGGGCGATCTGGCCGGACCGGATTGACCTGCGGGACGCATGGCGAAGAACGCTGCGCTTCGCAGGAAAGCCTGAGCCACCACCGGACAGATTCGCCAAATATCCTTTGGAAAACAAGCTCTACCACGGTGCCATCATCATCGCTGGACTCTCTGCGATCATAACTGGTGTGTTGATGATGTCTCGCGTACGCACCGTCTTCTTTCCTCGCAATCCGTATCTGTTCGGCGACATGACCTGGGGCATGATGTACGTGCTGCACGGACTGGCCGGCGTCGGATTGATCGCGTTGATCATGATGCACGTCTACTTCGGACTCCGGCCGGAGAAGCGCGCGATCACGAAATCGATGATTTTCGGCTGGATGAGCCGCGACTTTTATTTGAAAGAGCATGATCCCAAGCGATGGGTGGTGGAGACCTCTTCGTCCCCATCTTCTTCGGCATCGAACTCCAAGGGTTTGGAAGGGCGAGGGCTAACCGATGCTGTCTGAAGTTGGGAATCGTTGTGAGGCCGTGGAAGAGTGCTACGAGTTTATGCTGGCCTACGCAGCCCAGGGTCTCCGCACTGACGAAGGCAGCAAATCGGGTGGGCAAGTTCGTGAGTTCCTGCAACGAGCCGTTAAAGTTTTGACGGGGCTGGCGGAAGTTTGTACGGTGGCAGTCAGAGCGGAAGGTCTTGATCCAGCCGAAAAATACGCGGCGTTTCTTGCGGTTCTCGATCGCGACTCCCGCGACTCTCTTGCCGCCATTGAGCTAGTTCTGGCCCAACCCGTCATCAGTTCGCAGTTGATTGATAATCTGAACGCTTCCATTCATCTCCGCGCACTGCTCACCGACTTGTTTCTGCTGGATGAAATCCTGAGGAAGCACGTCAAACCGGCGGAACAGGTTGTCACGAACAAAGGCGACTGAGTCAATCGGCCCAACGCGTATTTTCGCGGAAGAGTAGTCAGAAAGTCATCAGCTCTGGCCTGTATTAGGGGCCGCCCAGATTTTTTGTCCGCGCAAGCCGCCCGTGCCGAATGCCATTGTGCGAGATTAAAGAGTGTCTGTAAACAATTGATAATAAACGAGATTTTGGTGGAGGCGGCGGGAGTCGAACCCGCGTCCGAAAATGTTACTGGTCAAGAGAACTACATGCTTAGTCGTGTTCATGCCCCAGGCATTACCCTGGGACGTTCGCGGCCCGCGCTCAGAACCGACAAGAAACGCGTCCCGCTAGCCTGTGATCTTAACCTCCCGCCCCAGACGTAGACGGAAAGAGCAGCCCGCTGTGTGACGTCCTTCGGAGGCCCACGGGCGAAGCCTCCTCGGACGGCTGCCTAAACTAGTTAGGCTGCGTATGCCATCTGTTGATTGGCAATTATCATTTTGCCCACGATTACGGGTGTGTGCACCCCGGCATGCCTCTTGGCCGCAAGCATCTCCGTCGAAGCCGTGACGCCCCCACTGGTGGGATGGCCTATAAAGAACCACTTCCAGACTAGGTTGCCCAAGAACGGAAGTCAATTTATTCGATGATGTGTATAGACCATTGGTTCCAGTCTAATTGGAGTCGACGATCAGTTACCGTGCGCGCATCGCTTCCAGGTTAGCTTTCACCTCGGTCCACTCGTCATCCAGGATGCTGAAATACACCGTATCGCGCACCCTTCCGTTCCAAGTGACTAGGTGCCGGCGCAGCGTGCCTTCCTCCTTCGCGCCGATGCGCAGAATCGCGTTGCGCGACTTCTGGTTTAACCCGTCCGTTTTAAGTTCCACCCGCATGCACTTCCACACTTCAAACGCGTGCCGCAGCATCAGATATTTTGCTTCGGTATTGACGGCCGTCCGTTGCCACGCCGGCGCGATCCATGTCGACCCGATCTCGACCCGCCGGTTAATGCGGTCAATATTCATAAACCGAGTACTGCCGATGGTGCGGCCGGACTTCCGGTCCAGCGTGGCCAACACCACAGACTCGCCGCGCTCCTGCTCCCCAAACGCCTTCTCAATCAGTCTTTCGAAGTCCTGCGGCGTCTTCATGGAGTAGGGAATCCAGCGGAAGATATCCTCCAGATCGTTCTTCGCAATTTCCCAGAAAAGTTCCGCGTGCTCGCGGCGAAGCGGTTCGAGACGCACCACGGTGCCTTCCAGTGGCACCGGCAAAACGATATTCAGAGGAGCAGCGCCCAAAATCATGCTTTCCTTTCGCAGTGCCGCTTTCTATCATTATCTTGCATCTTGCGCCCTTTTCAGGCATCTCTAGTACAACGTGGTTTTGCGGGATTCCGTTTCACCCGGAATTCCATCGCAATGACTGGCGTTGACTTGCGATGATCTCACACGTCCAACTAGCGGCCATGCGACGGGCAATCCAGCGATGTTGTCGGGAGAATCTTCAGTGAAGGCGCACTGTCTTCCATTCTCCCAAATCCCGCACACCACGCGCCTGTTTACCGACTTCCTGACATACCTCCCAAACATACAGCCGTTCTATCCGCGGTCACCGCTTTTCGGGGAATGGCTGAAAGAAGAAGCCCAAAAGATTTCCTACGATTCGGCCCGCCGCGAGCGCGTCACCGCAATCCTCGAGCGCCAGAATAAATCCTGGGATGCCTCCCCGCAAACGCTGGCCAATCTTGATCGCCTGCGCAAGGGTGCAGCCGCGGTCGTCACCGGACAGCAGGTTGGACTTTTCGGCGGCCCGATGTTCGCCATTTACAAAGCGCTCACTGCAGTCAAACTCGCAGAAGAAGCAACCGCCGCCGGAGTCGACGCTGTCCCCGTTTTCTGGCTGGCAACTTACGACCATGATCTGGCCGAGGTGAACCACGTTTCCATCCCCGGACCGGACGGCGCTTCGCATGTGCTCACCGCGCCCAGCCACGATGTTCCTGGGGCTCCCGTCAGCGCCGTGCGTCTGGGGGACGAGATCCTTCCTCTAGTGGAACAGGCGGTGAAACTCCTCGGCGATTCCGAGGCGTCGCGGTTTCTGCGCGACTCCTATCGCCCCGGTGAGTCTCTGGGTACGGCCTTCGCCCGCCTCTACGCCCAAGTCTTCGCGGAGTGGGGCGTGATTGTGCTCGATGCTTCCGATGGCGAACTTGACCGCGTCGCGGAGCCCATGTTTCGCGCCGCCATCGAGCGTGCCGACGAGCTCGACGCCGCGCTGCTGGCGCGGGGCGAGGCGCTGGAAGCCGCCGGCTACCACCAGCAAGTGAAGGTCACTCCCTCGTCGGTATTGCTCTTCACGATGCGGCAGGGGGCGCGCACCCCAATTCACCGTCGCGGCAATGGCGGCACCGCGGAATTCGTAATCGGCGCCGATCCCGCGGCAGAGAAGCTTTCGTCGACCGAGCTGATCGGCCGGATCACTTCGACTCCAGAACTATTCAGCCCCAACGTCCTGTTGCGTCCGATCATTCAGGATTATCTGCTCCCCACGCTTGCCTACACGGGAGGCGCTGCCGAGGCCGCTTATTTCGCGCAGGCCGGAGCGGTCTATGAGGCTCTTCTCGGCCGCGTGACGCCCATCGTCCCGCGCTTTTCAGCCACCATCGTCGAGCCGAAGGTGCAGCGCTTGCTCGAGCGTCACTCAATCACCGTGCCAGATGTGTTCAGCGGTCCCGATGCGTTACGCCGGCAACTCGCGGAGCACGGACTGCCTGAGGATCTGCAGGCCGCCTTTGACGCCGCAAGAAAGTCCCTGGATTCCCATTTGTCCAACGTCCAAGAGAAACTGGTGAAGCTCGACCGCACGCTGGTCGATGCCGCGGAAACCGCCCGCTCGAAAATCGTATACCAACTCGAACGTCTGCATTCTCAGGCCGCGCGCGCCGAAGCGCTGAAAAGCGAACTCGTGACCCGCCACCTGGAAACTCTGAGCCAGGCGCTCTATCCCGACAAAGGCCTGCAGGAACGCGGCATTGGCATGATCTACTTCCTGGCGCGCTACGGCCGCGAATTCCTGCACCAACTGCACGACGCCATCCAGCCCGATTGCCACGACCACCAGATCCTGGAGTTGTGAAGAAGCGCAACAGTGGCGCCGATTCGTATCAGGACACGCCTTAGGCGTGCCGCAATTGCCGCCTTTTCGACTGGGTCGTCAGCGCTGAGCTCCTACTTACTTTCGCTGGTCGCCAGATAAGTCCCCAGGCCAATCATGATCGCGCCGGTCACTGTTCTCTGCCGCCGCCGGAAAGTTGCCGATGAGCGAATGCGCTCCCCCAGCGGCCCAGCCAGCGCGATCACAATCAAGTCTGCCGTCGTGTTCATCCCCACCGAGATCGTACCCAGCGTCACGAACTGCAAGAAGACGTGTCCGCCCCCACGGTTCACAAACTGTGGAATGAAGGAGAGAAAAAATAAGGCAGTCTTGGGATTCAGAATCTCCGTTGCCACGCCCTGCCAGAGCGGGTTGCGCGCAGGCTTGAGGTCCTGCGGAATCTCCTCGGCATTCGTCTTCTCTTTCCGCACGTCAAGAATCATCCGCACGCCCAGAAAGCACAGATAAGCCGCGCCGACATACTTCACCATGGCGAACGCCACTGCCGACTTCGCCAGAACAACAGACACGCCCAGCGCCGCCGCGAATACATGCACCATCCCGCCGAGAAACGTGCCCAACGCCGACAGCACTCCCTCGCGCTTTCCTCCCCCAAGACTGCGGGCGAGGACGTAAAGCATTCCAGGGCCGGGAGCGATCGCCAGCAGCACGGCAGCTGTTAGGAAGAGAAGGAATCGAGTGGAATCGAACATGCCTGCCAGTCTCCGTCAGTTCTTGATCTCAGCTATTCCTGGAGCCACTTCTCCAGACCCGCGAGCGATTTCACGCGCGGAAACTCCCGCTCGCGATACGCTCCGGCCACGTCGAACAGCACGGCCTGCATTCCCGCCTGGCGCGCGCCGACATAGTCGACGGAATACATATCGCCCACGTAAAGGCTCTCGGCTGCTTCGGCTTTCATTTCGCGCAGTGCTGTTTCAAAGATCGCCGGATGCGGCTTCTCGTGCCCCACCTTCCCCGAGTCTGTGATGCTCTGAAAGCAATCCACAATCCCACAACGCCGCAACACCGCATCAATCCTGCCGTCGGCGTTGGAGATCACCGCAATCGCGTATTCCCTTCGCAGTCGTTCCAGCGCATCGCGCGTGCCCGGCAGAATTTGATCCCAGTTGGCCGAATTCTGTGTATTCTCAACCAGCGTGTTGCGTACGCCATTGTCCAGGGCATTCAGATCCTGCAGCAGATAGGTGTGGAAGGTCCACCAGAAGCCATGGTCAACCTTACCCTCCATGAGCCCCTGATCAAATTCACGCTTGGTGCGCCGCTCCAGAGCTTGCCAGTTTTCGAGCGTCGGATGGCGATCCTCCGGCAGGGGCGCCAGAATGCGGGCCCGATTGGGAAACAGTAGAGTATTGCCCACGTCGAAGAAAATGAAGCGGCATTTTGCCATGATCCATATTAACCAACGCGGGAGGCATCCGGCGCGCTCTGGACCGGCGGGTTTGCCCACGTTTTTCTGAACCGTGAACTCGGACCGGAAAAGATGTAATATCCAATTTCGGCCCAGGGCCTGCAAGCCGGCTTTCAGGGCCCGGTTTCAACCTATGGCGCTACCTGCTGCAGTAACGTTGATCGCCGGCTTCACTCGAACCACACGGGCTGCACTTGCGTTCTACCCGGCCGCGCGCGCTTGCGCTGCTATGTTCTTAGGCATGGCCGTCGCCCTTCTCTACCGCGGGTCGCGGGAAGATGTTTACAACATCCTCTGGGCGGTCGTGTTCGGTTTTGCCACCCTAAACATTCTCAGTCTGGCCGCCCGGCGCCTGGAACCTACCCGCCGCGGCCTAAGCTTCGGGGAACTGATGGCCGTACTGGTTGTCCTGTTGTCGGTGTTCCTGCTGGGGTGGGAAATGCTGAACTTGTTCCATATCTTTCCCATCAAACTCAAGCGCTGATCGAGACGGTGGGATCAAGGTTTTCCACAGTGTTCCTGCAGGAACGTTTGTACGTACACGCAGATACGTACAAGGTCGGCGTCCCGCCTGGGAACTTTCCGGAGGGCAGTTCTGAGCTCTCAGTAAAGGCCGAGAGACCGAGCGGTTGAGCAGTTCCAAACGCTTTGGGTGTTCGCTGCCGCGGGCTTAGCACTGAGAACTGAGAACTGTCTTCGTGGTGAACCCGGTTTTGCGGTATGATTCGCTCCAATGGCGAAGACTCCTTCCAATTTCGATGTGACGTGTCCATGCTGCAATGCGGTGCTTAAAATTGATACTGCGACTCGCGCCGTCATCGCTCACACTGCGGCCGTGAAGCCGAAAATGTTCAACGACATGGAAGCTGCGGCCAAGGCCATGCGAGAGCAGGACAGCCGCCGGGAATCGATCTTCCAGCAATCGGTCGAAGCCCAGAAGCACGCCTCAGACCTCCTCGAGAAAAAGTTCCAGGAGGCCGTGAGAAAGGCGAAGGAAACTCCCGACACCGGCAAGCCGATTCGCGATTTCGATCTCGACTGATTTCTCCGCGCATGAATCTCCCGCGTCCGCGCCCGCTCCTTCTTGGTCACCGGGGTGCCCGCGCCCTGAAGTCGATTCCTGAAAATACCCCGGCGTCGTTCGACCAGGCTCTGGCCGACGGCTGCGACGGCTTCGAATTTGACGTGCGGCTCACGGCCGACGGAACGCCGGTCGTCTGTCATGACCCGCAGACCGGCAGCATTGAAATCGCGCGTGCGTCAGCCGAGCAGGTGGCCGCACTGCCGCTGTTGCAGGATGTTCTTGCCCGCTACCAGCAGCGCGCATTTCTCGACATTGAACTCAAAGTTCCCAGACTCGAAGGAATCACGATAGCCTTGCTGCAGGAGCGCTCACCCGGCCGCGGATTTGTGGTGTCTTCGTTCCTGCCGGAAGTCCTGCAGGCGGTCCACGCCGAAGACTCCGGAATTCCTCTGGGCCTGATCTGCGAGACGGGCGCTCAACTGCGCGTGTGGGACCGCCTCCCGGTCGAATATGTGATCCCGCACTACACGCTTGTCGCCGAGCCTCTGATCCGCCAGTTCAGAAACGCCGGCAGAAAAATTCTTGCGTGGACCGTCAACTCGCCTCGAGACATGCAGCGTCTCGCGGACTCTGGCGTCGACGGGATCATCTCCGACAATACAAGCCTCCTCTGCCGGACGCTGAGTGCGTGGAAGTTAACCTAGAAAATGGGCGCTTGCCATAGTTGGTGTAACCGGCGGGTTGGGTCAACCTAGGTTAGAATGCCTGCGACGACGGGCAATTTCCGTCATGGAGCGCTGAGATGGCAATTCGTCTTGAACACGCCAACGTCTCGGTTCGCGATATCAATGGAATGATCCGTTTCCTGAAGACGGCATTTCCGGAGTTTCGGGTGCGCGGTGAAGGAATTGGTCGGGAGGGTACCCGCTGGGTACATGTAGGCACAGACGACACCTACATTGCCTTAAGCGAATCCCGAGTGGAACCGGGCAGCTTCCGACCCTACAGTGGGGCGCCTGGCGTAAACCATCTCGCCTACGTAGTGGATGACGTTGAGGCGTTGCGCCAACGACTTGTGGCAGCCGGATACAAGGACTCCACACCGCCGAATGCTCATCCCTACCGCAAGCGTCAGTATTTCTATGACCCCGAAGGCAACGACTGGGAGTTTGTTCAGTATTTGTCCGGTGATCCGGCTGAACGCAACGATTACAAACTGCCGGATCGATAACGCTCTGCAATCGGAGAATTCGATGGCCCAGATGTTCGTTTCCGTTAACCCCAAGTTAGAAAACTCTCGCTGCCTCGTTCCTTCACCCAAAGCGGAGGCAAGCCGCCAACAGAACAGGCCTGAGGTTTCCTGCCGCGCCTACTTTGCATTTTGAGTTGATTCTGAGTGAGTTTTCCTACTGAGCCCCGGCCGCGATCGCATTGCCCGACGACATGGCAGCCTTCGCGTCTTTGATGCCGGCCTGTATGTGCTGCTCCCAATCGAGATGGGGAATCGGAGATGCTGCGGCAGCCTGGTAGAGAGCGAGCGCGTCCTGCGGGCGATTGAGGCGCTTCAGGCAAAGCCGCGCCGCGCTGAGTTGGGCGGTCAGCGCCTGCCGGTCGGCGGGATAGGTTTGGGCGAGTTGCTGATATTCCGCGAAGGCGCGTTCGAACTCCTGCATTTCCTCCGCGGCCTTGCAGAGTTCGAGCCAGGTCGCGGCCGGCATCCTGCTTCCGCCGGAATTGGTAAACTCCGCATAATCCTGAAACGCCGCTTCGACTTCGTGCGACCTCAGATGCAGTGCGCAGGTCTTGACCGTCGCGTCGAGATAATCCTTCGTATTATTTTGGCGCGTATGAATCTGCCGCAGCAGGTTCCAGGCGTCGAGCGAGCTCGGCTTCGCCGCAACATAATTCGCCAGAACCGCCAGGGCTTCTGGAAGCTGACCGTGCTCCATCATGCTGTTGGCCTGTTCGAGTTCCGGATCGTTACTCCAGCCGAGTTTTTCCTCAATCGCTTTATTCGCCTTATGCTCCAGTCCGGAATGCTGGATCGCCACGGCGGCGACTGCTCCAAACAGAAAGCCGCCAACGTGCGCCCAGTGCGCCACGCCGCTCGAGGACCCGGATAGCGATCCGTAGAAGATTTCGCTGAACAGCCAAAGCGGCAGCAGCCAGTAGGCCGCGGCCTTGAAGCGATACAACTTGAAGAAGAACAGCCACGCCATCTCAATCTTCATCTTCGGGAAGCGCACCAGGAACGCTCCCATCAAGGCTGCCACCGCACCTGACGCGCCCAGGGTTGGCGTGATGCTTCCCGGATTTGACCAAGCGTAAAACTGCAACGCGGCCGCCCCCGCGATCAGATAGAACGCCGAGTACAACCAGCGTCCCCAGACGTCCTCGAGCACAAATCCTGCCAGCCACAGGAACCACATGTTGCCAATCAAGTGGAGCCAGCCGCCGTGCAGGAAATTCGCCGTCAGATAGCTGATGGGCCGGGGGTGCGCCGGAACGAAAGCGTACTGCTCGGTAATCGACGACGAAGACAGCTTCACAAATTGAGCATTGAGCGAATCCATCTCGTCCTGCAGCCTCGACGCATCCTCGCTCATTCTGATCTTGGCGTCGTAGGCGTCGATGATGTCGCGATTTGGATTCTGGACTTGCTTCCACTGACCGGGGTGGCTCTGCTTGAATCCATCGACCAGGTGCTGCGACTCGGGCTGCATTTTCAGTTCGGGATGCAGAGCGGCCAGAATCAGGATGTGAGACTTCACCTCGCCCAGTTGCGGAGCCTCATCATCGATCGCCGACATGGTGAAGAGAAAGACTGCTACATTGATGGCGATCAATGCGAGAGTGACCACGGGCCAGCGCCGGGCGGTCATATTCTCGTGCTTAATAGGAACCAACATCGGACTGCGCCCTCCGCAGAAATCCCGACAGACCTCGCGCCAGTGTAGTTTCGCAAGAGCTCCATTCCCAGATGACGCAAGGTCCTGCCCAATCTTTAGTAACCGGCAGGTAGCGCCGGCATTCTGCGGGCCGCCGCGAGGGCGTCTCGCCCTCGCAGCGTGCTGGACTAGTTTCCATTTGCCCGCTTCTTTGTGACGGTCATTCCGGTTCGCAAGGGTTCGTCGCAGCTGATTCCTGAGATATACTTCCGAAACCTTATCTTCCAGACTGGGGACTGCTCTGCATGGCCGTTGGCGTTCGTACTCAGGAACTGCGCAAGGTCTATAACTCTGCTCCGCCGTTAGGCGCCGCCGGGGGGTTTATTGCGCGGGCCGATGCGAAGGGCGGAAAGCAGTCGAAGTCCGAGATTCCGGCCCTCGACGGACTTTCGCTCGAGATTCTTCCAGGAGAAATTTTCGGCCTTCTTGGACCAAACGGCGCGGGCAAATCGACAACGGTCGGAGTCCTAACCACGCGGGTGCGGCCAACTTCCGGCCAGGCTTGGATCGGCGAGCATGACGTGTGGAAGGAACAGGCGCGAGTCAAGCACCTGATCGGGGTTGTGCCGCAGCGACCCAATTTAGATTTTTCATTGACGGCCCGCGAGATTCTCATTTTTCACGCTGCCTACTTCGGAATTGGATCCAAGCAAAGGAACGAGCGCGCCGACGCATTACTCGAGAAGTTCAAACTCACCGAGCGCGCCAATCAGATGGTACGCGGCTTTTCGGGAGGCATGATGCAGCGGCTTTCGATTGCCCGCGCCATGATGCACGATCCGCAGGTTCTGTTTCTCGATGAGCCCAGCGCCGGGCTCGATCCTCAAACCCGGATTCTGTTGTGGGAGATCATTCGCGAATATCATCAGGCGGGACGGACCGTACTGCTGACCACTCATAACATGGAAGAGGCCGACGCGTTGTGCCAGCGCCTGGCCATTGTTGACCACGGCCACGTGATTGCCGTGGGTACACCGGGGCAGTTGAAGGCATCGATTCCCGGCGGATTCCTGCTGCGCCTTCGTTTCGGCAAACAGACGGCGGAATTGCTTCGCCGGTTGCAATCGCTGGCGGGAGTCCGCGAGGTACGCGCTGCCGACGACACGGGGGCCGACGTCTATGCGGACCGCGGCGGTTCTCTCATTCCTGAGATCGCGAATCTGGCCGCGAATTCGGGCGCGGAGTTGTCCGACGTTCACATTTCTGAACCAAGTCTGGAAAATCTCTTCCTCCACCATACCGGAAGGAGCCTGCGCGATTGAACTGGAAAACTTTTGGTGCAATGCTGGCGCGCGACGCTCATGTAGCGCGGCGGAATGCGATTCAACTCCTGCTGCAAACCTTCCTGCAGCCGTTGCTCTTCGTTTTCATTTTCGGCCGGGTGATGGTCGGCAGTGGGTATATGCCTGCCGCATACAAAAGCCTTCTGCTTCCCGGCATTATCGCGATCAGTATGACCTTCACCGGAGTTTGGGCGGTGGCGATGCCGCTCATCGCCGAATTTCAGTGGACCCGCGAAATCGAAGACCGCCTGCTCGCCCCGATCAGCGTCGGCTGGATTGCCATCGAGAAAGTCATCGCCGGCATGCTGCAAGCGCTGGTGGCCGGGTTGGTGGTGATCCCGCTCGCGTGGCTCGTGCTTCGACCCGGAGTTGAAATCAGCATTGGCACTCCGTTGACCTTCACTGTGATCATCGTGCTGGTGGCGGGTTTTTCCGCATGCGGAGGACTGGCCTTGGGATGCAGCATCAATCAGCAGCATATTGGGCTAATGTTCAGCATGGTAATGACCCCCATGATTTTCTTTGGTTGCACATACTATCCATGGAGCGCCCTGAAAACTTTCCCGATCCTGCAAAAAGTGGTGCTCATCAACCCGTTGGTGTATGCCAGCGAAGGAATGCGTGCCACTTTGGTTCCGCAGTTCCCGCACCTATCAATAACCGCGGTACTCATTGCGCTGTTTTGTTTTGACGCGCTACTGCTGGTTGTGGGGTTGCGGCAGTTTGAGAAGAAGGCGGTGAGTTAGTCGGCGGCAGCTTCCAGAGCGGAGCTGTCGCGGGACGGTTTCTTCAGGAAGGCCGTGCGCTCCGTTTCAAACGATTCCAGATTCGATCCCAGGGCCTGCTCGTTCCAGCCCAGCACGGCGCCAATGCGCAGCGCCGCTTCCCGGCTGCAAGATTCCGACCAGCACGCTCCCAGTGCCAGCGGAACCCGGCGCAGCAGAACGTCGCCCAGGGTGACGGCAAACTCTTTGCGGTAAGCCTCCACCACTTCGGCGACGATGTGCGAGGTATGAGGGCAGATCGGCGCCCGGAGTTCCGCACTCACCAGCGCCATGCGGGCAATGTCCATCGCACGCGGACCGTGCCATTCCATCATGCCGCGGGCGGTTTCTTCGCTCACCGATCCGGCTCGCGCGATGTCGAGAACTTCCTGGTCCAGCATGGGATCGAGCGAACTACCGGGCCCCATCGCGACCATGGCCGGCTCTGGGACGGCGATGCCGATCTTTCGAGCACATTCCCGCGCCAGGGAAGCCGCCGTGGTCAATTTGCCGCCAATGACGGAGATCAGCCGCGCCGTACCCTCCGGGGTATGGTCGTGGAGAAAATGACGCCGCGTTACCGCCGACGCTTTGTTGCCGGGAGAGTTCGGCAGAGGACGCACTCCGGCAAACGCATATTTGATATCGTGTGCCGAAAGCTTCGCCTTCGGGAATAGCTTACTCACCGTGCGCAACAGGTATTCAATTTCTTCGTTGGAAGGCGCGGTCTTTCCCGGGTCGCCGGTGTCCGGAACTTCGGTGGTGCCCACCAGCACCTGCTCATTCCAGGGCAAAACGAAGACGGGACGGCCATCCGCAGCCTCGGTGTAGAGAGCCGAACTGGGTGCGCCCGAAAATCGCGGCAGAACTATGTGCGAGCCGCGCACACCGCCCAGCATGGGCTTGCTGGTGCGAACTGCAGAACGCTGGCAAATCCGGTCGGCCCACGGACCCGTGCAGTTCAAGATCCAGCCGGCATCGACGCGCTCGTCTTTTCCGGAGATGCGGTCGCGCAGGAGCACACCGCGAGCCCGGCCCTGTATCACGTCCACCGCCAGCACTTCACAATGATTGCGGACGACTGCTCCGGCTTCGGCCGCTTCCATCATCCACTCGGCCACCAGGCGCTCGGGAAATTCGCACTGCGCATCTTCGTAGTCGAAGATCGACCACTGATGCCCGGCGTCCAGCGCGCGCTCCACCCGCTTCAGTTCCATCTCGCTCAGGGCGCTGGATTTTTTCCCCGCGAATCGCTGGTAGAGCCACAGCCCGGCGCGCACTTTCATGGCGCTGCGCTGGCTCTGCTCGTTAAGCAAGAACAGAAAGTGCACGGGATGGACCAGGTGCGATCGTTCGCGCAACAGATGCTCCCGCTCCCGCACCGACTCCCGCACCAGACCTAGTTCTCCGTGTTCCAGGTAGCGTAGGCCGCCGTGAATGATCCGGGTCGACCGGCTGGTCACGCCCGAGGCGAAATCGTTTTGCTCGACCAGCAGCGTGCGTTTGCCGGCCCGGGCACACTCGCGGGCCACGGCCACGCCATTAATGCCGCCACCGATGACCACCACGTGGAAATGCTGCCCATCCACGGACGGTCGAGGTTTAACAGTTAAACTCATGTATTTAAATTAGATGCCAGAGCGTCTGAACTTCGCGGAATAGCCATGCCGCGGCACGGACACGCCTAACTGTTCTAATTCTGCACCCGAATGGCAAGAAGATGAAGGTCACGATAGTCCAACGACACGGGCTGGTTGATTCAGTTCCATCTCCGCAAAAAAGGTGCCGAAAGTAACCTCCGCGTCGTTTGCCAAGGCGAATCCAGCTGACTTCGTTTCTATCAGAATTCACCCGGCCCGGCCCTGATCCCCGAGACCGGGTGAACGAAAACGCGGCCAATGAAGCTCTCGCGAACCGGCAATTATGCGGTCTTTTTCAGAGGCTTCGATTCGCCGCGTTCTTCCGCAAACAGGCGAATCATCTCACCATTGAAGGCTGGGATGTCGTCGGGCTTCCGACTGGTCACCAGACCTTGGTCGGTGACGACCTCCTTGTCGACCCAAGTCGCGCCGGCATTCTTAAGGTCGGTCTTGAGCGAAGGCCAGGAGGTCATCGTGCGCCCCCGAACCGCTCCGGCTTCCAGCAGCGTCCACGGCCCATGACAGATCGCCGCCATCGGTTTGCCGGCATCGGCGAAGTGCTTCACAAACTCGACCGCCTTCGGATTCATGCGCAACTGATCGGGGTTCATGACCCCACCCGGCAGGAGCAGCGCATCGAATTCTTCCGCATTCGCAGAGTCGAGTGCAACGTCGACGGGGACTTCGTTGCCCCATTCCTTATGGTTCCATCCTTTAACTCTCTTGCCTGCGGGAGAGACTACCTGCGTGGTCGCGCCCGCTTCATCGAGCGCCTTTCTCGGTTCCAGCAACTCCGATTGCTCGAATCCATCGGTTACAAGAATCGCTACTTTCTTTCCCTGAAGAATACCAGTTGTCATTTTCTTCTCCTTGATCAATTTTGGCTGGGATAACTGTTCGTTTACAGAATGAGCGGGAGGATATTCGGTATGGCTAGGATGCTCTCTGATCGCCTGCGGTTGGCATGCGGAGTGTGGCACCGCCGTCCCGGCACCTGTCGCGGGGGCGTCTCGCCCACGCGCTGCGAGGGCGGGGCTGCCCTCGCGACAGCCGGCAAGATGCCGGCGCTAGCTGCCGGTTTCTCGGGTGCTGCCGCGAATTGCCTCCTGCCTCCACCGTCATTTACATTGGTTGCCGCATGTCCACGACAGGAGAACGTTTCGTGCGGGCGGTCGCCATTATGGAGCGCCTGCGCGCTCCCGGCGGCTGCCCTTGGGACCGGGAACAGACTTTCGATTCCATCAAGCCCTACACCCTGGAAGAAACCTACGAAGTCCTGGAAGCCATCGACAATCGCGACTGGCCCGAACTCGCAGGCGAGCTCGGTGACCTGCTTCTGCAGGTGCTCTTCTATGCCGAAATGGCGAAAGAGCAGTCCTCGTTTTCCATTGACGACGTGCTCGACCGCCTCTCCACCAAGCTTATCAACCGCCATCCGCATGTGTTCGGAGACGTGAAGGCCGACACTTCTGCCGAGGTCAAGCGCAACTGGGAAGCGCTCAAGGTGGAAGAGAGAAAGCAGCGGCAAAGCAGTGGCGCGGAAGGGAATAGCGCGCCGGCTAAAGAGGAAAAGCGCTCCATCCTTGCCGGAGTCTCGTCCGCGATGCCTTCTCTCCTCGAGGCCTACAAACTTAGTTCGCGTGCCGCGCAGGCCGGTTTCGACTGGCCGAATGTCGAGGGCTTGTTCGACAAATTGAACGAAGAGACCCGCGAACTTCGCGAGCAGCTCAACGAATATCCACCGCCCGGGCCGCGTCCCCAGGGTCGCGGCATGGCCGGATCGGGACGAACGCCCGTGCCCGAAGATCTTCAAGCGCGACTTGAAGATGAAGTCGGCGATCTGTTTTTCGTGCTCGTCAATATTGCGCGCTACCTCTCGCTCGATCCCGAATCCGCTCTGCGCAAAACTAACCGCAAGTTCAAGCGACGATTTCAGTGGATGGAAGCCCGCCTTCACGAATCCGGCCGCTCCGCCGATCAGACGCCGATGGAAGAGCTGGAATCCCTCTGGCAGCAAGCCAAGGCTCAGGAGAAAGACAAACCGAAGAAGCCAGTCGAGGAGAAGCCAGCGTGACCGCCGACTCCGTCGTGCTCCGGCGCTGTCACAGCATCGAGGAGTTCCGCGCCTGCGTTGCGCTGCAGAAAGAAGTCTGGAATTTCACTGATGCTGAACTGGTGCCGCTTCGGATGTTTGTCGTCGCCGACAAGGTCGGCGGCCAGGTGATGGGCGCCTTCGGCGGGGATGTCATGGTAGGCTTCGCGCTGTCGGTGCCGGGCACGCGCACCGGGCACGTCTACCTCCACTCGCACATGCTGGCCGTGCGCAAGGATCATCGCAACGGCGGTCTCGGCCGGCGCCTGAAGCTGATGCAGCGCGAAGACGCGCTCGCCCGCGGCATCGAACTGATCGAGTGGACCTTCGATCCTCTCGAAATCAAGAATGCCTATCTCAACCTGGAAAAGCTCGGCGCCGTCGCCCGACGTTATAACATCAATCAGTACGGCATAACGTCGTCGCCTCTGCAGGGAGGACTGCCCAGCGACCGCCTCATCGCCGAATGGTGGCTGAAGTCGAAGCGAGTCGAAACCCTGCTGGCCACAGGAAAAAATCCACCCATCGGCAGCGAGTCCAGCATCGAAGTACCCGCGCAGATCTACGACTGGAAAGCGGCTCCTGAGACCCGCGGCAAGGCTCAGCAAGTGCAGGAGCACAATCGCGAGCAATTTCTGCGCGCTTTCTCCCATGGACTCGCCGTGCTCGGATATGAGCGCGACGCCAAAGGCAATGGCAAGTTTCTCCTGGGACACTGGGATGAAAAATGGTCGTACGCATCGGAAGGATAATCAATGCCGAGGCGCGAAAAAACGTAGCGCCGGCGTCGCGGCGGCGTCTCGCCCGCGCATGCGAGGCGCTCCCGGATGCGAGGGCAAGATGCCCTCGCGACAGCCGGCAAATATCGGCGCTACTGAGAACCCGGCGCTACAGTCCGGCGACCTGATATGAAAATTGAAGCGATCACGCTCCGCGAGATTCATATGCCTCTCGTCCACTTCTTCGAGACGAGTTTTGGCCGCACCTACAGCCGCCGCATTCTTCTGGTCACCGTTCACAGCGAAGGCGTGGACGGCTGGGGCGAATGCGTGGCCGGAGAAGATCCTTTCTACAGCAGCGAATGGATCGAAAGCGCATGGCCGACTCTGAAGCAATATCTGATCCCCGCGCTGCTGGGACAGCGCATCGAATCCGCGCGCGATTGCCCGGCACTTTTCGCCAAAGTACGCGCCCACCGGATGGCCAAGGCCGCGCTCGAGAACGCGCTCTGGGACGCCGAAGCGACGCAGAAGCAGCAGCCGTTATGGAAGTTGCTGGGCGGATCGCGCCGCGAGATTCCCTGCGGCGTTTCCATTGGCATCCAGGACTCGGTCGAGCAACTGCTGGAAAAAATCCAGATCGAACTGGCCGCCGGCTACCGCCGCATCAAGATCAAAGTCAAGCCGGGCTGGGACGTGAACGTGCTCGAGCGCATCCGCTCGCGCTGGGCCGACATTACGCTGAGCTGCGACGCAAATTCCGCTTACACGCTCGATCAGGTTGAGCACCTGCGAAACTTCGATCAGTTCAATCTTCTGATGATCGAGCAGCCATTATGGAACGACGACATCTACTATCACGCCCGGCTGCAGAAAGAACTGCGCACCTCGATCTGCCTGGACGAATCGATCGTTAACGCGCGCAGTGCGGCCTTCGCCGTCGAAACCGGCGCTTGCCGAATCATCAACATCAAGGTCGGCCGCGTCGGCGGATTCTCCGAAGCATTGAAAATCCACGACATCTGCGAAGCCTACAAAATTCCCGTGTGGTGCGGCGGGATGCTCGAAACCGGCATCGGACGCGCCCATAATATTGCTCTTTCCACGAAGGAAAACTTTAGCCTGCCGGGCGATGTTTCCGCTTCAAAACGCTATTGGAAAGAAGACATCATCGACCCGGAAGTGAAAGTCTCGCCCCAGGGGATGATCGCAATCAGCGACCAGCCGGGAGCCGGTTACCGCGTCAACCTGGATTTGATCGAGAAGCTCACGGTGCGAAAAGAAACGCTGCGAGCGTGAAATCCAGCAGCAACGCAGCCCGCCGATAATTGCTGAGAATGTGCAATTTTGATCAGTTTTTCCGTTTTCTCAATACATATCATTCATCGTGAAACGTCACACCGCGAACCCGGCGGTCGCCAGCCGAGTTGTTTGCTCCGCGAAACGAGGAACGTAAAATGTCGGGAGCCGAGAAAAAGCACCGCACCATTCTTCATTTTGGTACCGATCGGGTGGTTCTGCTTTGGCGCGCGCACGGTCTCAATCAGATGGGATACCGCGTTCTAAGCGCCAGCAACGGATTTGAAGCAATCAAGCTGGCTACCTTTGAACGAGTGGACGCCGTGGTGCTGGATCTGGACCGCAATAGTGCGGAAGTCGCACTAATCGCCACAGAGATCAAGCGGTGTCGGCCGCAACTCCCGACGATCTTGCTGACGGAAGGGGCAGTGGCTGTGGACGGCGCGCGTGCACCGGCAGATGCGTTGGTACCGAAGAGAGATGACCTGGAGATGCTGGTCACAGCGCTGGAAAATGTACTCGCCGTCAGTGGAGAGCCGCCGAAAGTGGCGTAGTACGACTTGAAGGCGGTTTTACGATCAACCGCTTCCCACTAATTACTTTGAATCTTTTTTGCCGCGGTAGTTTCCGTCGCGTGGTTGTTGTGCCCCAGTTTTTCCTTTTCCGTCTTCAATATTTCCACGCCGTGGGCGTATGTCAGGTTGTCAGGCATCCGGCGAAAGTCGCTCAACACTTCGTCCGACACAATGCTGATGCCCTTGAACAGCAGGATCTTGCCGGTCATGTTCAAGTTCATCTCGGTGATACCCCAGGTCCCGTCGTCTAAGCCCAAGTCGGCCTGCTGGACGCGGAAGTGTCCGCCCTTGTTGAGATGGCCGAGAATTCCCCATCCGAACGTGACTTCCTGGAACAGAGTGCCGTCGATCCTCGCCAACCGCCGAGTCTCTTTGTCAATCAGCAACTCACCTTGCATTCCCGTTAGTACCTGTTCTACGTGGGAAGGCGGGTTGTAAGCCGGATTGGGCTTGAACTTCAACTTCACCAGTAGGTCTCCGGCTTTGCCCAGGCCGGCCGTGCTATTCTCCGTACCCGCGTATTCGTAGCAAAAAGCGTCCGGCAATGCCTTCACGATCCGGAGACTGCGGTCTTCGTCTTCCTTTTCGCGCGCCTCCTTCTTGCGAAGTTGGTCGGGATTGTTCATCAGCGACGCGAGATGGTCCGTTTCTGCCTTCTGTTGTTCTGCCGTCAACGGCTGATCGTTGACAGCGATGAGCATCCCGGCCAATGCCTGATTGGTTTCGACATAGACTCGTGTTTGCGAGCCCTTTGAGCTTTGTCGGCGCGAACGGAACATGTGGTGGATTTCACGGTCGTTCGCCGCCGCGACTTCATTCGCTACCGTAAGTCGCACCAGTTCCCCTGGCGACATCTCGGGTGTCTTCGAGGCTTGGGCCGAGATCGCGGTCGTGGCTGCGGACAAAACGACGATCGCAGCCAGCGTCGGCCAACACGCAATCGCTCGTCTTTGCTCCACGCAATTCATCCTGAGTTTAGTGTAGCAATCAGCCCATCGGGTTGCACTGTGTGTTTTACCAGTATCACTTAAGCCTGTCTTTTCTTGCGTTATCGAAGTACTTCGCTTGCCGCACGCTCTCTTAGTTGGGTATAGTCGAGAGAAGCGACGCGGTCGTCCCGGTACCTGCCTTCCCAGTTATTTTGGTATTGCAGTATCCCGCATCCTTAAGGAGAACATCCATGAGTGCTCCGTTGTCGGCAGATTTGGCGCAGATTGGCAAGTCCGTAGTCGTCAAAGGCGACTTGTCGGGCAGCGAAGACCTTTACGTCGATGGTCAGGTCGAGGGCACCATCTCCCTCAAAAACAACAGTTTGACCGTCGGTCCCCACGGACAGGTCAAGGCTTCGGTAGAGGCCAAGGGCGTGGTGGTGCAAGGCAAGCTCGAAGGCAACGTGCAGGCCAGCGACCGCGTGGAATTGCGCAAGTCCGCCGTGGTTACCGGCGACATTTCCACCCAGCGGATTTCGATCGAGGAAGGCGCCTACCTGAAGGGCAAGATTGATATACAGGGTAGAGCGGAGAAAGCGGCTGGAAAGTAACTATTGGCTGGCCCGCGAATGAGTTAAAGTGTTGGTTTTAGAGGTTGATTCATAGTCTTGGGGCAGCAGTCGCCTCGGGCAAGGCGACATATCGGTCTAATGGCATCAGTCACCCAGAATTTCATGAAGCTCTTTCGCGGCTCTTCGGGCGGGACAGAGGCGACCACAGCACAGGGCGCCCAAAAACTGACCCGACGTTCCAGCAGTCTCGGCGAACTCTCCCGCGTGTGGGAAGCTGACACTCCACTGTGCGTACTCGATCTCGGTTCCACGTCGGCGGCGAACATTCGGTTCTTCACCGGGCGCAGCCACAAGATCTACAGCGAAGACCTTCTCGTGGCTTCCACCGATCCGAATCTTTCCACGAAAGATGAACAGGGAAATCCAATCCTCGACAGCCGTCGATTCCTGGCCGACAACCTGGTCTATCCCGCGGCGCATTTCGACGTCGTGCTGTGCTGGAATCTGCCGGATTATCTGGACGAAAGCCTGGTGCGGCCCGTCATGGGACGCCTGTGGTCCGTGCTGAAGCCCGGAGGCATGATGCTGGCGTTTTTCCATACCAAGGATGCGGGGCCGGATTCGCCTTGCTACCGCTTCCACATCGTCGGAAAGGATACGCTGGAAATGCAGCCCATCGTGCTGCGCCGGGAAGCGCGCCGTGGACCCACGGGTGCAATCCACACTTCGATTACCGACGGCTTCCGCCTGCAGCGTGTCTTTAACAATCGCCACATCGAAACCCTGTTCCGCGACTTCGCTTCCATCAAATTCTTTCTCGCGCGCGACAACGTGAGGGAAGTGCTCGTAGTTCGCTGATCGTTGTTTGTTGTTGGGATCGCCAAGATTCATGTAGGGACAGCTGCCTCCGCTGTCCGGTCGAACGAGAGATCGCTACTCAGCCCGCAAGTCAGGACACTCGGCTGTCTTCCACACAATCACGCCCATGCGAAACAGAAAGTGGCGTGAAATCTCGACCCGGATAGCGGGCCCCGCAACCGACGAAAGAATCTGCTGCATCTCGTGAGGGATATAGGCTCGGCGCACCGACGCCAGACCGTCAACCCGCGACACATAGCTCCGCATCAGCGGAAAGCCCGCATATACCAGCGCCAGATGCAATGGATGACGGACCAGGTCATTGATCAGGACCGCGCAGCGGCTCACGCGCAGGGCCTCGGCGGCAAACTGTACCAGGTCGGCGGGCTCCAGGTGATGGGCGAACAGGCTGCAACTGACAAGATCGAAACTGCAGTCCTGAAACGGAAGCGCGAGCGCGTCCGCGACCACGGCGCGGTTTCCACGCAGCAGGTGGGTGGGCACACGATCGAGGTCGGTCACGTTCAGCGTAATTCCCTTACGCGCCAGTTGCCGTCCCGCAATCTTGGGCACCTCGCCAAATCCAGCGGCCACTTCCAGCACGGAAAAACTCTTGTTTCCCCTCGCCGACGCGACGCGCTCGATCAACCAGCGCGTGGTCGCGACTCCACCGAACCAACGGTTGATGCGGCACAGATCCCGCAGCGAAGTTTCCACCTCGACGGGCGGGCAGGTGTCGGAATCGAGGATTTCCTGCGTGTTAACCCGCTGCATGGTGAGATGAGTGATCGCCCCAGTCATGGCCAGTGTAGACGTTCCGGCGCCCAGCCTTGTCAAAAAAGAGTCAAGGGCCTGAACTCTGGCGAATTCCCCAGGAAATTGTGGCGGCAATTCGCGCCTCAGACTTCAGCCAGTTCTTCTTCCAGCAATTGCTTGTTATACAGGTCGCAGTAGTAGCCGTTCAAGGCCAGCAGTTGGTCGTGGGTGCCGAGCTCGACGATCCGTCCGCCGTGCAGCACGGCAATGCGGTCGGCATTGCGCACGGTGGAGACGCGGTGCGAAATGAAGATGGTGGTGCGGCCGCGCATGACGTCGCGCAGGTGGTTGAGAATCTTGTCTTCGGTGTGGGTGTCGACGCTGGAGAGCGCGTCGTCGAGGATCAGAATCTTCGGATTACGGATCAGGGCGCGCGCGATCGCCGTGCGCTGCTTTTGTCCGCCGGAGAGCGTGATGCCGCGCTCTCCCACCATGGTGTCGTAGCCTTCGGGAAAGCTTTCGATGTCGGCCGCGATGTTCGCCGCGTCCGCCGCGTTGTGAATTTCCTGATCGGATGCTGATTCCACTCCCAAAGCGATGTTCTCGCGGATGCGGTCGCTGAACAGGAATGTCTCCTGGGGCACGAATCCAATATTTCTGCGCAGCGATGCCACGAAATACTCGCGAATCGGGCGGCCATCAATAAGAACTGTTCCCGGCTCGGCGTCGTAGATGCGTGGGATTAGGCTGACCAGAGTTGTCTTGCCCGAGCCCGTAGGGCCGACAATCGCCAGACTGCTGCCCGCAGGCACGCGCAGGTTCAAGTCGTGCAAAACCGGTTTGCCTTCGTAGCCGAAGTTGAGTCCGCGGAACTCGATCTCGCCTGCGATCTCGCGGTCTTGCGCGCCCGGAGCATCCTGGATCTCGGGCTGCTCCTGCATGATTTCGTTGATACGGATCAGCGACGCGGTGCCGCGCTGGAAAATATTGATGACCCAACCCAGAGCGATGATCGGCCAGGTGAGCTGCATCATGTAGGTGCTGAACGAGACGAATTGTCCGACGCTCATGGAGCCGGAGAGCGACAGCGTGGTCGTGATTGCAGGATGCGAAGTTCCCAGATTCGAAACCAGCGTCACATGAGAAAGTCCGTGAATGACCTCGCGTCCGCCGAGCCACAACACGAGCACCACGGCGCAGCCCAGCATCAGCTCTAGAGTGGGCCAGAGCATGCCCATGAGGCGCACCAGGCGCAGGCTGCGGCGGATATATTCCTGGTTTTCGGTTTCGAAGGCTCGAATCTCGGCCTCTTCCTGCACGTAGGCGCGGATCAGGCGCGCGCCTGAAAAGTTCTCCTGCGCGCGCGCGGAGATGTCGGAGAACATCGCCTGAATTCTTTCGAAGCGATCGTGAATCTGCCGGCCGAAGTACTGAATCACGATGCTCACCGCGGGCAGCGGCAGGAACGTGTAGAGCGTAAGCCATGGACTGATGGAGATCATGAAGGCCAGCGCGCCGGCGGTGTAGACGATGGTATTGGCCGAGTACATGATCGCGGGGCCGAGCAGCATGCGCACTGCGTTCAGATCGTTGGTGGCGCGCGCCATAATGTCGCCAGTGCGGTGGCGCTGGTAGTAGGAGTACGAGAGGATTTCCAGGCGGGCAAACAAATCGTTGCGCAGGTCGAACTCGATGTCGCGCGAGATGCCGATCACGATCCAGCGGGTGAGAAACTGGAAGATCCCCTTGGTGACAGCGATTGCGAGCAACAATGCCGCGTAGAGCAAGAGCTTGTGTCTGGTTACGCCTTCGTGCAGATCGTCGGCAGCCTTGCCGAGCACGAGCGGAAACAGGATCCAGATGCCGTTGGTGAGGAAGACGCAGAGCGTGCCCGCGACGTAACTCCAGCGGTAGCGTTTCAGATAAGGCAGCAGCGGACGCAGACTCTTAGTCAACATGCAAATCCAGTAGATGAAATTTTAACAGGGGCGGTGCAATTCTATGGTGGCAGTGGGGAGCTACGCTCTCCATAAACTGCGGTTGATAGTGCCTCGCTCGCGCTGTGGAAATCCCCCGAAAAAAAAGCTTGGCCGAAGCACTCAACTCGGCTTCTTGAGGGAGTTTTAATTTGGGAAAACAGCTCGAGTTGAGGTATACCCCCTTCCCCCACCCGGTGAAAGGCTTGACTGGCGCGGGGTTTGCAAAAATGGTCTGCAAAATCTTGAGCCCCAGGGGTTTAGAGATCAAAATCTTGACAACAAAGGACTTAGGGCGCTATTTGCCGTTTCTGCATATACCGCCTCCGCCTTGACGATGATCTGCTCTTTTGAATTCGGCGGTCAAGGTTGGATGTCACATCGGGGATGAGGAAAATGCAGGTCGGAGCCCGTAGCCGGCCGTTGACTTGGCTCGCAGTCGAGCCTACGATTTTTGTAATGGAGAACGAGTATTCTCCTATGACTAGTCAACCATCCTCCCAGATTCGCCCGTCCACCCGAGACTGGGGAATGAAACTGAAAACCTTTCTCACTGCGGTGATGAGCCTTCTAAGCATTCTTGTAGTTGGGCTTGGAGGCTTTCGGAAAGATGTGTTCTGGTTGTGGATAGGATTTGTCTGCTGCCTGGTTTCGGGGGTCTTTGTTCAACTGTTTATCAACCGCATCAAGAATGATGTTGCGTCGGATCGCAGATAGCGAAGCCCCTCCCCGATCGCCAACAATCTGCCGGGACCGCTGGAATGCGGATGCTGGGAGTCCTTGCGCGGAAGTTTACCGCTGCGCAAAAGTGAGGGTTTCCCCCCACCACGTTTGCTCCCTGCAAGGCCGAGCCGTTCGGAATGAGTGTCCCGGTCGTACCGCCTGCTACTGATAACTCTGTGTACATGGCAGCGTTCCGCTGGCGGTACCAGGTTCAATATTGTTTATCAATGTCGAGTTGACAAGTGTCCCATTCTGGTAGTGCTTCCATTGCCATAGCCCATATCCGGAGCCCAGGAAGAACTGCTCCTCGTTGCTGCAGTTCTGAAATGCACTGTCGCAGTTGTAGCGATAATGCAGCACTCGCGTGAGCAACTGCCCTATGCTCCCTCCGGTATCCATTAGCACCGGCGCATCTAAATCATTGAGTGCAGTTCCAAGGTTGCTGGATTTGTACGCACTGCATGAGGAGAAGTACCGGAAGCTGGTATCGGCCACCGGAATTTCGGGTCCCGGGGCGTTGGAAGCCACACAACGAGCAGCAATCGGCATATCGTTGACAAATCGTTTGAACGTCGTGTTATCAGCCCAAATCAGCTCCGTAGAACGAATGTAGACGTAGTTCTGGTCGAATGCCTTGACATCGAATCCGTGCGCGCTAGCACTCTTCAGCCAAAACCAATAACCGCTGGCAGCAAAATCCTCATCGGGAAAAACTTCCGTATATATGGAGGTCGGTTGTCCATTCATGAACTGGTTATCTCGGTTTTGCTTGCTCATCACGAAATACTGCATCACATCAATCTGAGGGGATGGACAAGAAAAGCTCTGCGCATTCGGTGGAGACGGTGGAGGCGGTGGAGGCGGTGCGGACGGTGCCGCGCTTCCGCAACTACAAAGCAGCCCGCAAAGAACAAGGATTGAAATCGAGATGACCGGAGATGTCGGATTGCTGACCATGGCTTCTTTCTGGAGGTCTCAATTCACGGCAGAAGTCGGGCGAGTCTTTGTTAGTCGCTCGTGCGCTAACACCTCACCGAATAGCAACCCGAGCGATATCCGGAAGTTGCGTTCTTAAGAAGCATCTCCTCGGTTCATTTGTGCAGCGGAAAAAAGCAGGTTCACTTCTTCGAGGACCAGGATGATACATCAAACTGAGAATTGGCCGAACCCCGTCCGGGTCAATGCGTGCAAAGGCGATATTGCAACAGCTATCGTCCGGTGGAGACGAAAACGCTTTGCTCACATTCCACCGACTGCATTTGTGGCTGTCTGAAAAAGCGTGCTGCCCCAAGCGTTCGTGGTAAGCGCCGGAATGACAGCGATAGCATAGCCAGATGCAAAGCTGGTTAGGAAACCAGCGACTCCCTGACCGATGGCCGCATGGAGAAGGCCGTTGAACAAGGCAAATCCCCACACTCCCGGAGCCAACCATCCGTTCCCGACGCGCCCCATAACTTGATTGAGTTTCTTCGCGACGAACACGCCAAAGAATGCCTCAAAGAAGCCCCAAGTGGCGATCACGACTATAAGGCCAACAAGGCTTAGCGGAAAGCCGGCAGCAAACGAAATCCGAACCGCATTGTGACGGCGCAACGGTACCCATATCCATTTTTCAGCATGCAATGACAGCGCAAGATCGTAAGCGACCACGAGGCACACTGCGAGCGCGATGGACCGGCCAAGGTTCCGCCAGTTGAAGCCGTAATCCGAGAAGCGCTCACCACGGATGGCCATAAGAATCAGCGGAACGAGCCCTTCTGCTGCAAACTGAAATGCCGCTAGTATGAAAACTGCGGCTGGGGCGCTCAGATGTCGAAATACCGCAGTCAAAAGTGGTATGCAGCGAAGGCTAACAAGCACAACTCCGAGCGCAACTCCAAAATCGATCGCTGCGTCGCGACGATTTGTCGTTGGTGTCCTCATGGTGCCATCAACGTATCGCGTTTGGCGCACTCATCTTTCCCCGGGCAAGTCTATGCCGATGTCGACCGGAGTGCCAGGGTCGCGGATCGTTGAGAACGAACCTTTCGGAGGTAACTGTTGAGGACAGGCCATTACACGTTTTGACCGCTGGTCAATGAGCGCTATGGCGATGTTAGTGCGCCGGGATAAACCGGTATGAAGCAGAGAATGCAAAATTCTT